>Ga0181553_10005440_pt1 | contig 10678 bp, 20 predicted proteins | sample 011ome_17_FD_133753 | JGI IMG/M metagenome (GOLD analysis project Ga0181553, IMG submission 133753) | Coastal salt marsh microbial communities from the Groves Creek Marsh, Skidaway Island, Georgia - 011502XT metaG (megahit assembly) | ecosystem: Environmental > Aquatic > Marine > Intertidal...
AAGGAGTATACATTGAGATTAAGTACATTTATATTATTATTTGCATTAGTTATTTGTGTAACTACAGCAAGAGCAGAATCTAAAACTATGACAATGGTTGTAGATGGTAAACCGATTATAACAATTACAGTATCAGAAGAAGAAGATACTAAAACTGAAACTGAGGAAGAACCAGACTGTGAGTAAAATTAAAAAGATACCATATAAATTTGTTCATGTATATTGGATTGATATAACATCTGATTCATCATGGCGAAGCGTAGAAGATGTTAAAGAAGAAAACTTACCTAGATGTCTAAGTACAGGTTTCTTAATTAGCGATGAGGAAGAAGTCATTAGATTAGTTAGTGATTTTAATTTTAAAGAGGATGGTAGTATTGATGAATGTGGTAATTCTACAATAATATCTAAATGTGTAGTTCAAGAAGTTAAGGAGATGACATGAGCAAAGAGATAGACCAATATCTTAAAAAACAATTATTAGAAACACCCAAGTATCTTAAAAAATATTTAAAAGACAGTAATGAGGCAACACCAGGTATAACTTACTATACTGGCAATTGGGGTCAAGATTTAGAAGATAATTTAACAGAGACACAAAGAAAAAAATTAAGAAAACAAATGGAAAAACTATCAGAGAATCTAGTATTTACATCTAGAAAACTACCTGATAATGTAGGTGGATATCATTATGTCGCATATGTCAAATAGAGCTGAAGTATTAGAAGAAATTCTTAAAGAATTAAAAAGTGAGCAGAAGACAACAGGTGATTATCTGTGGCGTAATACTGCCTCATATTCAACAATGTATAAATGTCTGAGAGAGTTAATTGCAAACGATAAACAAAATAATTAATGCATTTTATCAAATAGTTGCAGGTGCCTTTTATACTTTAGTTGTATATTATATAGGAACATTTAATCCTAATCATTTTGTAATGAGAGACTTTCCAGACCCTATTTTTCAATATACAAATCAAGAACAGTATGTAAATAGTCTACATCAATGTCTAGATAAGATAGAATCTACTATGACATTTAATAATCACATACCTAGAAATATGGTAATTGCACAGTCAGTTTTAGAAACAGGTTGGGGTGAATCAGACTTGGCAAAAGATTCAAACAATTTATTTGGTATAAAAGCATTTTCAAACAAAGTACCTCATAGACATGCAAAAGAAAATGAAGATGTTATGTACAGAGTATTTTTAAATAAATGTGATTCGGTAAAAGAATACTACCGTTTATTAAACACACATGAGGCATATTATAAATTTAGAAAGTACAGAAACTATGCCTTAATGAATGATAAACCTATAAATCCTAAAGTTGCAATACAGACTATGGACAGATATAGTGAGACACCAGATTACGCTGATAGAGTTATTGAGATAATAAGAGACTTAGAACGATTATAAATAGTTAGATGTTTTTAACTTATCTAACATTGATATCAGGTATATCTCTATCTATTATAGCCGCAGGTTATAGTATCATAGGGTTGGCAGCTTTATTTGCAGGTGCCACTTCAGCGATTATCGCTATGGGTGGGGCATTAGAAGTTGCAAAACTTGTTATGGCAAGTTGGTTGTATAATAATTGGCATAATCCATTATTACCAAAGTCAATCAAGTATTACTTAACAAGTGCTGTTGTTATTTTAATTTTTATAACTTCAGTAGGTATATTTGGATTTTTATCAAAGGCACATTTAGACCAAGTAGTACCTGAAAGTAATAATAAATTACAAGTACAGATTTTAGATGAACAAATAGAACAAAGACAGAATGTAATTAATCGTTCACAGTTACAATTAGAAAAGATGGATGAATTAATTATTAATCAGTCAGAAGAAACTAGTTTCTTTTCTAGTAGTTCACAAAGGGCAATTGCAGAAAGAAATAATCAAAGAGAAGAAAGATTATTATTAGAAAAAACAATAGAAGAAAGTTTAAATAAAATAAATGAATTATCAGATAAAAAGGCAGGTATAAGAACAGAACAATTAAAACTAGAAGCAGATTTAGGACCTATCAAATATGTTGCAGAATTTATTTATGGTGATGAAGCAGAAAATCATTTTGATAAGGCAGTACGAATCATAATTATTATATTAATATTTGTATTTGACCCTGTTGCAGTTCTCATGTTGATATCAGCAAACATATCACTCAAAGAAAGAAGAATGAGACTAGAACCTGAAACTGTTGAAGGAGACGCTAACGAGACAGTTGCTGAAATACTTGCAAAACAAAAAAAGATATGGAAGAAAGAAAGGGAATATGAACAGTTTATGGATACCCTTTCTGATGAGGAAAAAGCTACATTATCACCAGATGAGATTAAATTGAAGTTAAGTCAGATACATACATGGCGAGAAGACCCTAATGATAAGTATAAAAATAATGTATAAAAAGCTTGACATATCACTAAAAATGTCCTATAATGGTGTCTTATAGTGGAGGTTTATTATGAATATATTTGCATTACACGAAAGTCCTGAAGTATCTGCCGAGATGGCATGTGATAAACATGTTGTCAAGATGATACTAGAATCAGCACAATTACTATGCACAGCACATAGAGTTCTAGATGGCACAGAATATACAGACTTAACAAAGAATGGTCGTAAGATTAAAAGATGGCGTCTAGATGATGAAGTCAAAGAGAATTTACTATACAAGGCAGGGTGGTTAAAACATCCTTCTACTGTATGGCTAATGCAAAGTGCTTTTAATTATAACTGGTTATACAGACATATGATGGCACTTAACGAAGAATTTAAGAAAAGATATAAGGGTGTAGACCACTTAGCAGTTACTAAGTTAGGTAGTGTTCTTAGAAACCCACCTGTAAATATCGCCTTAAATAAAAAACCTACTTTACCTACACCTGCTATGCCAGATGAATGTAAGGTAGATGGTGATGTGATACAAAGTTATCGCAATTATTATATTATGAAAAAACAAAGATTCGCTACCTGGAAGGCACCATCAAAAATGCCAGACTGGTATGCTGAAGCTTTAGGAGGATAGTCATGTACGATATATTTAAAAAAGTATGTGATGATTTACCAGATTATGTTAAGGCATTTCTTTTTGTATCTGCCGTAGTATTATTCTGGCATATTATTTTACATTAGGAGAAAATTATGGCACTTAAAGGAAGTAAAACTGAACAAAATCTAAAAGACGCTTTCGCTGGTGAATCACAAGCGAATCGTAGATATCTATATTTCGCCGCTAAGGCAGATGTAGAAGGTCAAAATGATGTGGCGACAGTATTTCGTTCAACAGCAGAAGGTGAAACAGGACATGCACACGGTCATTTAGAATATCTTGAAAAAGAATGTGGTGACCCAGCAACAGGTGAACCTATCGGTGATTCAAAAATGAATCTAAAAGCTGCTATCGCTGGTGAGACACATGAATATACAGACATGTATCCAGGCATGGCAAAGACTGCTCGTGATGAAGGTTTTGATGAAATTGCAGATTGGTTTGAAACTCTTGCAAAGGCAGAAAGGTCTCATGCAAATAGATTTACTAAAGCATTAGAGAGCATGAATTAATGCCTACTTATACCTTTCACAATAAAACTACAGGTGTTGTTGAAGATGTCTTTTTAAAGATATCTGAGAAAGAACAATATTTAAAAGATAATCCTGATGTTGAACAGGTGCATACAGGTATAAATATAGTTGCAGGTGTCGGAAGAATTAAAGGTGATTCTGGATGGAAAGAAAATCTATCCAGAATCGCAGAAGCACATCCTAGGTCAGCACTTGCAGAGAGACATGGCAACAAGTCTATCAAAGATATAAAGACCAAACAAGTTGTTGAAAAACACATGAACAAGAGGAAGAAGTAATGGCAGATATACCTGATTATATGCGAGGTTTTGATTTAGACCAAGATTATGGTTTTACACCGGTCAATCAAAAACCAGTAGAAGAAAAGGTGGTAGTAGGTGAGAACAAAGAGACTAACTTAGAATTAGCAAAAGTTAAGTCTGATGTATCATCTATAAAAAGTATGATGAACGAAGTCATGCAGATAGTTGCTGAAAAAGATACTGTTACAAAAGAAATAACAGATGAACAAACAAAGGCAAGATTTAAAGAATTAGAAAAAGTGATATTGCCTTTCCTATATAATCTAGCAAAAAGTGAAGAAGATTATATATACTGGCCTAATAGGGCACCTATTATAAAAGCACAAATTGATAAAGTGCTAAAATTAACGAGAAGTTAAAAGATTTGAAAACTATATTATGATAAGACAGTCAGGTTGCTGACTATAATTAACAATGGTGAGATTGCTCACCTAAAAAAACAAGAGGTAAATAATGGAAAATACAGTAGTAGAGTTATCGTATGCTCTAGACACGCTATATTTTCTTGTAATGGGTGCTTTTGTTATGTGGATGGCCGCTGGTTTTACAATGCTAGAATCAGGTTTAGTTAGAGCTAAAAACACAACAGAAATCCTTACAAAAAATATAGCACTATACTCAATAGCATGTTTATGTTATATGATTATAGGATATAATATAATGTACTCAGGCGAATTATTATTCTTTCTAGGTGAAGATAATACAACAGAAGCAGTACTTGCTAGTGGTGGCGATGTATATTATTCATACATGGCAGACCACTTCTTTCAAGTTGTATTTGTAGCAACAGCATGTTCGATTATATCAGGTGCAGTTGCAGAACGAATGAAACTATGGCCGTTCTTGCTATTTTGTGTAGTAATGACCAGTTTCATTTACCCTATTCAAGGTTATTGGAAATGGGGTGGTGGATTCCTAGATGAGGCAGGATTTTTAGATTTTGCTGGTTCAGGTGTAGTTCACTTATGTGGTGCGACAGCGGCTCTTGCCGGTGTTTTAGTACTAGGTTCAAGAAAAGGTAAATATGTAGACGGCAAAGTAAACGCTATGCCTGGTGCAAACTTACCACTTGCAACACTAGGTACATTTATACTATGGTTAGGTTGGTTCGGATTCAATGGTGGGTCAGAATTAATAGTATCAAATGTTGCAGAGGCAAATGCAGTATCGAAAATATTTGTAAACACAAACTTGGCTGCCGCTGGGGGTGTTATGGGTGCATTGATTGTATCTAAAGTATTATTCGGTAAATCAGACTTAACAATGGCACTTAATGGTGCGATTGCAGGTCTAGTTTCAATAACAGCAGAACCTTTAGCACCAACACCAGGACTTGCAACAATAATAGGTGCAGTTGGTGGTGTATTAGTAGTATTCTCAATTATCGCTTTAGATAAACTGAAGTTAGATGACCCTGTGGGTGCTATATCAGCACACGGAACAGCAGGTATATGGGGATTACTTGCAGTAGTATTTACTACAGGAACACTAAATGCACAAGTATTAGGAATACTAGTTATATTTGGATGGACATTTATAGTCAGCACATTCTTTTGGGTTGGAATAAATTCAACATTCGGATTAAGAGTATCAGAAGATGAAGAAGATGAAGGAGTAGATATCTCTGAATGTGGTTTGGATGCTTATCCAGAGTTCACTAAGTCATCAGTACGAGGACCTTCAGTATATCCTAAATAATAAATAGTATCAACCAGCATTGACATTCTCTGCTGGTTGATATATAATACATAGATAAAATATAATTGAGAACAGATATGAAATTTACACATATAGATATAGATAAAAAGATACTACCAAAAACACAAGGTAGAAGAATTAATGGACATAGATTTTATGAAATTGATGGCAAAAATTATCCATCAGTTACCTCCGTATTATCATTAAGAAAGACCGATGGTCTAACAAAATGGAGAGAATCTGTTGGCACAGATGTTGCCAATTGGGAAATGCGAAGATGTGCAAATAGAGGTAAATCTCTACACACATTAGTAGAACAATATATGAAGAACGAGACACCATCCATTCGTGATGTGTTACCATTAGGGTTATTTAAATTAATGAAACCCTATCTAGACCAAATTAATAACATTAGATTAGTAGAAGAAATTATGTATAGTCCTAATTTGACAATTGCAGGACAAGTTGATTGTGTTGCAGAATATAATGGTAAATTATCTGTTATTGATTTTAAAACAGCAAATAAAGAAAGAATCGAGGAGTGGGTAGACAATTACTTCCTACAATGTACAGCATATTCAATGATGTATGCTGAGACTTACAATGAACCAATAGAACAAATAGTAGTCTTAATGGCTGCCGAAGATGGTTCAATGAAAGCATTTGTGAAAGAACCGAAAGATTATGAAGAAGAATTGCAAAATGCAATAAAGACTTTTTATGACACAGTTAATCCACAATTACAAGAGGCAAAGTAATTTAGGCACTCTACCACTTTAAGAAGTGCCGGAGCCTGGTGTATGCTCGGCACACAGAAATACACCCCAAGATTTTTATATTATGAACGCTAAACAATTCAGTCTGAAGATAGAACAAATAAAAAGAGAAAATGGCGATATGTCTTACATGGATGCCATCTTGCATTATTGTGATGAAAATAAAATTGACCCAGCAGAAGTAGGCAGATACATTTCTAAAAGTCTAAAAGAAAAAATTACAATAGAGGCACAAGGTTTAAATTTAATTGAAAAGGGTGGGACTTTACCTTTATGAATTATGACGGATTTGCAGTTTATAGAAAATACTTAGCATATAAATTACATTTCACTACGGACAAGTATGATTATACAGAACATAGTGGCATGGTGCATACAAAGTTAGAAACATTTACAAAAAGAAATGATAGGTATATGTTTCACAAGTTAAGTGTAAAATATAATCAAGATGAAATTGATGATTTTATGATTGCAAATTTTGTCAAAAAGAATAAGGCATGGTCAGGCAGTTTATTAGAAAGAGATAGTCATGAAACCTATTTACAATATAGAAAAAGAAAAGAGGCAACAAATTACTACTTCAAAGAAGATTTGGGAAGATTATCTACCACTATTGATATGGACAATATTAAACCCAATGATGTTGTTATTGTTAATAATGGTCAGCATCCAATACTTTTACGACATTGTATTGGAAATAAGATTAGTAAAGAGACATTAATTATTATGGATTATCATTTAGGTTTTATGAAATATTGGAAAGAAAACATTACAGATAAGATTGTATGGCCAGATTTCTTAAAAAAGATAAACAAATTTAAACCTTTTTTGAGGTTTAATCAAACAGAAACAAAAATAATATTAAAGGAGAAGTTATTATGAAATTATTTAATGAACAAGAGGGTGCTAGAAACGGAAGTCCTTTTGTAGAGATAGTTGTTTATGCACTAATAATTTTTGTTGTAGGCGCTTTATTATGACAGAAGATAGAAAAATTACAGATTACAAAGGAAACGAAATAACAGTAACAAAAGAACACAAGTGGCAATTACTTGCTGATTGTATTCGTAGTGGTCAGGTAGATTCAAGAGAATTACATGAAGAATTTGAAAAAGACCCGGAGTTTAAGAAGTGGTACATGAAAAAGTATCTAATGGATTAGATTGGTACATAAAATGGTTTTCAAGTATTGTGCTTATATTTGGTGCAATAACTACAGCAAGTAATATGTATCCATTTAACATGTATTTTCAATTTGTAGGCATTACAGGTTGGTTGATAGTAGGAATTTTGTGGAAAGATTGGTCATTAATATTAGTTAATATAGTTGGTTCATTAATTATGTTAGCAGGTATTATTCACTATCATTTTTTCACAGATTGGTATTTAATAATTTATGAAAGATATGAGGAGGCAAAATTAATATGGAACTAAACAGAGACGGTGATGGTTTTTTAGTAGATACAAATGATTGGTCAGAAGAAGTTATGATTCAAATGGCCGAAGAAGATGGATTTTTAATTACTGATGAAATCAGAACATACATAAACAAAGCAAGAGAAATGTTTAACGAAACAGGTACAGTACCAGCAGTTCGTAACTTTGCAAAAGAATTTGGTATGGACAGAAAAGCAAGTAAGTTATATGAAGTATTTGAATCTGGTCCTATGAAGAAGATTGCTAAGTACGGAGGACTACCTAAACCAACAGGTTGTGTTTAATGAACAGAGCATTTTGCATAGGTAATGGTGAAAGTAGAAAAGGTTTTGATTTAGAACAGTTAAGACCTCATGGTAAGATATATGGTTGTAATGCTTTGTATCGAGACTTTACACCTGATGTGCTTGTTGCAGTAGACCATGGCATATGTCATGAGATATACAATAGTGGTTATTGTCAAAAGAATGAGGCATGGTTTAGAGACTGGACAAAAGTACCTGCTATGCATTATGAAATGATGATATATGGTGCAGTAGATAAAATAACAAGAGATGAAATAAAAGATTATTATGATAAACATATTGAAAACGAAAGAACAAATGCTGAAGAATTTGTATTTCATGGTTCTAACTTATCAGGTCTTGCAAACATTATTAAGAGTGGCAAGGCACATGGTAAAACAAAAGAAATAATACAACAACAGATTAATCATTCATCAATCAATGTCAGTTGGATTAATCAACCAGATTACTCAAACAACATAACAGACTTGATAGAAAACTATAAGAAAGATTTAGGGTGGGCAGCCGGTGCTACTAGTGGTAGAATCGCAGTAGAACAAATAAAAGATTTAAAAGAAGTTTATTTAATAGGTCATGATTTAGAAAGTTATAATCATCTAGTAAATAATATATACAAAGGTACAGACCATTATGTTGCAGAACAAAACGGTAAAACACCATCAGAAAACTGGAAAATACAATGGGGTGCTTTATTTACTGAATACAAAGACATTCAGTTTTATAAAGTAAATGAAAAACCTGTGGGTACTAGCGACCCTATAAATTGTGTAGTAGATACATGGGTAAATAATAAAAATGTTGAATATATTACACATGAAGATTTAGAGAAAAAATTAAATGAAAGTAACACATAATCAATTATTTCCTCTTACAATGTCAGTATATGAACCTGATTATAAAATAACAGAAGAAGAAATAGAATTTTTAAAAAATGTAGAAGTTCCTACTGTAGAAGAAAAAGATTACATGCAACATGTAAATATATCTAAAACTGGAAACATATTAGATACATATTCTGAATTAAAAAATATTAGAGATGTAATGTTAGATGTAGCAGAGCAATATAAAAGAGATGTACTTGGTATTTCTAATGAGTTAGCACCACTACAATCCTGGTTGTCAAAACAACAAAAAGGTGGTCATCATCATAGACATAATCATCCAAGTGCTTTTTTTAATTTAGTTTATTACATTTATGGTTCTGAAAATGCACAGTTAGGAATTGAATTAGATACTGGTAGGTCAAGATTACAAGAAGGATTTAATTTTGCATATAATTGTGCAACACCGACACCGTTCAATACACAAATATATAGTCATTCACCTAAAGACGGAGAAATAGTTTGTATGCCAGGATGGTTATATCATGGCACAGATATAAGTAAAGGTGATAGAATGTGTATAGGTTGGAACTTTTTTGTAAATGGTACTTTAGGTGAAGATAAATTGACTTTTGTTGAAATATCAACCAGACTTGACAATGACAAATAAATGTACTATAATAGGTGTAACTATTATAAATAGTAGTGTAGCATTGCTACAGATACGAAAATATATTAATACAATAATACGGAGGATAATATGGACTTTGAATCATTAAAAACATCATCTAGTGGTTTTGATAAACTAACTAAAGCACTAGAAGAAAACCTCAATCCTGAGGATTCAAAAAACAAAAACAAATACCAAGATGACAGACTGTGGAAACCAGAACTTGATAAAACAGGTAATGGGTATGCAGTATTAAGATTCTTACCAGCAACATCAGGTGAAGATATGCCATGGGTACGAGTATGGTCTCATGCATTTCAAGGACCAGGTGGTTGGTATATTGAAAACTCTTTAACTACACTAGGTCATAAAGACCCTGTTAGTGAAGAAAACACTAGACTATGGAATACAGGTGCAGAATCAGATAAACAAGTGGCAAGAAATCGTAAGAGAAAATTATCTTACTATTCAAATGTTCTTGTAGTATCAGACCCAGCACATCCTGAAAATGAAGGACAAGTAAAACTGTTCAAGTTTGGTAAAAAAATATTTGATAAAATTACAGAGGCAATGCAACCTGAGTTTGAAGATGAAACACCAATTAATCCATTTGATTTCTGGAAAGGTGCAAACTTTAAACTAAAGATTAGAAAGGTTGATGGTTTCTGGAATTATGACAAATCAGAATTTGAGGGTGTTTCCGCTATCGCTGATAATGATGAAAGTATCAAGGCGATATGGGAGAAACAATATCCTCTAAATCCATTCTTAGAACCTAGTAATTTTAAATCGTATGAGGAACTCAAAGAGAAACTGAATCGAGTAATTACAGGTACTAAGACTACAGATACAGTAGAAAATGTAGACCTCCCATCCACATCTACTGCTTCTGTTAAAAGTACTGATGGCGCCTCTAAGGCAACTGCTAGTGAAAGTGATGATACATTAGATTATTTTTCAAAATTAGCAGAAGAATAGAGGTATCTCTCTCCGCTGTCAAAAACTTTAGGGCATATCTAGTAATAGGTATGCCCTTTTTCGTATAAATAGTAACATGGCAAGTATATTTGACAA
>Ga0181553_10005451_pt1 | contig 10667 bp, 20 predicted proteins | sample 011ome_17_FD_133753 | JGI IMG/M metagenome (GOLD analysis project Ga0181553, IMG submission 133753) | Coastal salt marsh microbial communities from the Groves Creek Marsh, Skidaway Island, Georgia - 011502XT metaG (megahit assembly) | ecosystem: Environmental > Aquatic > Marine > Intertidal...
CACAGATATTCTTTAGGGTTAGATTTCTATCATGAAAAATCTCAAGCAGTTCCTCTACATTTGCCATATGTACATCTACAAAAAAATATAAAATATAAGTTAGAAAGTTAAATTTTGAATACTAATATTGAACAAACAGTTATTCGTAATATTCTTACGAATGAAAATTATATGCGAAAGGTTTTGCCATTCGTAAAACCAGAATATTTTGAAGGCGTATACAAAACTCTATTTAAAGAGATCGCTAAGTATGTCGCTAAATATAATAATCTGCCTACAGCAGAATCCTTTAAGATTGAAGTCGATCAGTCTGACAAATTCAATGACGAACAATATCAGCACGCAGTTGAGATTATTCCTCAGATCTTTGACACCGAAGCTATTGATGAAAAATGGCTTATGGATACTACTGAGAAATGGTGTCAAGATCGTGCTGTATATAACGCAATCATGGAAAGTATAAGTATTATTGATGGCAAACATTCCACGCTTACCAAGAACTCGCTCCCTGACATACTTACAAAAGCACTCTCGGTCAGCTTCGATACCAATATCGGGCATGACTACATCGAGAATGTCGAAGAGCGATACGATTTCTATCATGAGCAAGAAGAAAGACTTCCGTTCGATTTGGATTTCTTCAACAAAATTACAAAAGGAGGTCTTCCTAATAAAACTCTTAACATTGCTCTCGCTGGGACTGGCGTCGGCAAGTCTTTGTTTATGTGTCATTGTGCTGCGGCTGGTCTAAGTGCTGGGAAAAATGTACTATACATAACTATGGAAATGAGCGAAGAAAGAATCGCTGAACGTATTGATGCGAACTTACTTGATACTCCGATTGATAGATTAGATACACTCACTAAAGAACAACTGATGCGAGGTGTAGAAAATCTAAAAACAAATGGTAAACTTATTGTAAAAGAATATCCTACTGGTCAAGCTCATACGAATCACTTTAGAGCTTTGATGAATGAGCTTAAACTAAAACGTAATTTTGTACCAGATATCATCTATATTGATTATCTTAATATCTGTGCATCAAGTAGAATGAAAGGAATGGGCGGTGCAATCAACTCATACTCCTACATTAAAGCAATTGCTGAAGAGATACGAGGTCTTGCGGTGGAGTTTGACGTACCGATCGTATCTGCAACACAAACGACTCGTTCTGGTTTTAGTAACTCGGATGTTGGGCTTGAAGATACGAGCGAGTCTTTTGGATTACCCGCTACCGCAGATCTCATGTTCGCTCTCATCTCAAATGAAGAACTTGAAGCAGATGGACAAATCTTAGTAAAGCAATTAAAGAATAGATATAACGATCCGAATGTTAACAAGAGATTCGTAATTGGTGTTAATCGATCGAAGATGAGATTGTATGATACAGATGATCCATCAATAGAATTAGTTAAAGACGTACCGGCTTTTGATAAGACAGAAGTGAATAAAAGATTTGAAGATTTTAAATTGGAGTAAATTATGGCATTAAAAGGTATCACGAATAAAAAGAAGACAAGCATCGGCAAAGGTAATGTCAAAATGTCTTCTATGAATAAATCGAAAAAACGTAGTTATAAAAAGAATCGAGGACAAGGTTAATGGAAGCACGCTTAATTTCACATAGTCAACCTGTACGACATGTGCATAGTGGAGAACCCGGAATTATGGGGCTTGAAAATATTCAGGATCTTATAGCGTATTGTGCCAGAGTATCAAATCCTTCGAATCAAGCTAATACAAAAACTACGCCTAAACTTCTTAATTATTTAATCAAGCACAAACATTGGTCACCGTTCGAAATGGCAAGTGCTTGCATCGAGATTGTAACGACAAGAGATATTGCAAGGCAGCTTCTTCGTCACAGATCATTTTCGTTTCAAGAATTCTCTCAGAGATATGCTGACATTCGAGATATCGGAGATGACTTTGTAGTTCGAGATGCTCGATTACAAGATCTTAAGAATCGTCAAAACTCTGTAGAGACCGACGATCAGTATATTCAAGAGCGTTGGGAAGAAGAACAACTAAAGGTAATTATGCAAGCTAAGCAAGCATACAAATGGGCAATAGAAAATGGAATCGCAAAAGAACAAGCAAGAGCTGTTTTACCAGAAGGTAATACGGTTAGTCGTCTCTATGTCAATGGTACTATTCGCTCCTGGATACATTATGTTGAGTTACGTTCGGCAAATGGAACCCAAAAAGAACACATGGAATTGGCGCGGGAGATAGCAAAATCAATTAGCGGTATATATCCTAACATAAATACGTTTATTAGTTAAAGGAGAAAGCACATGGCTGAATTTACAAAGTGGCCTGAACACGCCAATAAGATGAGTTATACTTTTTTACACCAGTTGACAGATAGTGCAGGCGACCACGAATTTTTTGCAAATGATGAAGATGCAGCTGCTTATGCTACTGAAAACAACTATGCCGCTTGGAGAATTTCTAAAGAAGGAAGGCCAGAGTGATGGGTAAAAAACTCTCAACATATTGGTCTGATGAAGAACCTGGTAAGTATTGCGAAATCCATGTAGATTTAAAAGAAGAATATTTTTATATAAAGTATTTTGATGCTAACGGCAAAATGTATTACAAAGAAGATCATATCGGAAAATCAATGCGATGGGCCGAAGATGCAGCTGAAAATTGGGCATTAGGAATTAAAAAAATAGGCGTGTTATATGGGTGAAAAATATGGTATAATGGTTCAAGCTGATTCTGATGGAGAACTCTTTCTTGAGTTCCCTGATGAATTACTTGAAGCTCTTGATCTACAAATTGGTGATACACTCGTTTGGGAAAAAAGTGATAATGAAATTTGGTCATTCAAAAAGGGAAATGAAAATGAGTGATAATTGGGTAAACGATATTGAAGATATGCACGACAAGTTTGGTGTACATGATTGGTTTCAAGCTAATCGTGGTGACAAAGATCTAATGCAAAAATATCTTATGTTTCGTATGCTTATGATCGGTGAAGAATATCAAGAAACACTATCTGCCATTAATAATTCTGATGCAGAGGAAGTTGTTGATGGTCTTATTGATATGTGCGTATTTGCTATTGGTACTCTTGATGTGATGGGTGTCGATGCTAATGAAGCATGGAATAAAGTATATAATGCTAATATGGCTAAATCGCCTGGTGTAAAACCTGGCCGGCCTAATCGTTTTGGTTTACCCGATTTGTTAAAGCCTAGTGGTTGGACTCCACCGTCTCATGAAGGCAATTATGGCGATTTACCAAGTATTGTGTAAGTATTATGGTAAAAACCACAGCATTTATTCCGGTATTCGAAGAAAAGCTAGCTAGACTGAAAAGAGATTTAAAAAAAGAATTATCTTTGGCTAAATCTGATAGGCGTAAATCTGTTATGAAGTCATTAGTAAGAGAAGCCAAAAGTATTCAAAAATTAGTAAAAGAATGTACACCAGAAGATAATTGTGTATGTTGCCCTAATTGTGGGTATGAATTAAATTAATTTTTTTTAGTTTTTTTTTGCAAGTTTTACAGAGCTGTTACACTACTTTAAAATATGTTCGATATATAATAACGGACTACCGTAGTGGCAGTTCTTTGAAACATTAGTTGAAACACTAAAGGAAAACTCAATGAAAAACGTATTAGTCGGTACAGTAACAGCTCTCACACTCACAGTCACAACAGCCCTAGCACGAGATCAAGTGCATGTTGCTGGATCATCTACAGTACTACCCTATGCAGCTATTGTTGCAGAAGCATTTGGAGAAAACTTTGACTTCCCAACACCTATTATTGAGTCAGGTGGCTCAGGCGCTGGTCGTAAAAGATTATGTGAAGGTGTTGGCACAAACACTATTGATATAGCAAACTCATCATCACATATCAAGCAATCAGATATTGACCGTTGTGCTGAAAATGGTGTAAGCGCACCCGTTGAAGTTCGTATCGGATACGATGGTATCGTATTTGCTAGCCGCTTAGAAACAAAGGGGTTTGAAGATATTACACCGATGCATATTTATTTGGCAGTTTCAGATAAATCAAATGCTCAAAACTGGCAAGAAGTAGATCCCAACTTTCCAGATCGTCCAATCAAAGCATTTATTCCAGGCACCAAACATGGTACACGTGAAGTGTTTGACAAGAAGGTTATGGTAGCAGGTTGTAAAGCAGCTGGTACATATGACATGTTCTTTAAACAGAATGGTGGAGATAAAAAGAAAGCTGAAAGAGAATGTATGGCAGTTCGTACAGATGGTGTAAGCATTGACATTGATGGTGATTATACTGAAACGTTACAGCGTTTGAAAAATAACCCAGAAGGTATTGGTGTTTTTGGTCTATCATTCTTGTTGAATAATACAGATTCAATCTATGCCGCAAATGTAAATGGAGTTGCACCTTCAACTGAAACTATTGCTTCAGGAGAATATCCCATCTCTCGTCCTTTACAGTTTTATGTAAAAATGGAACACATTGATTTTATTCCTGGACTACGTGAGTTCATTGAGTTCTTTATTTCTGATGATATGGCTGGTCCTGATAGTCCTCTTGCTGAGTATGGTTTGGTTTCTGATCCTGAGTTGGCAGCTACCCAAGAAATGGTCGCTAACTTTTAATTAAAAAAATTCTAAACCATTGATTACAAACAAAACTAAAATGCGCTTCGGCGCATTTTTTTGTGTACATTGCTTTTTAAACGTGTTATAAAGGTTATATCAAAAGGAGAAAACAATGTATCAAGTTGGAAATGGCATTATTCGCGAATATGTAAATCTTGGCTCAGATAACTATCTTGCTATAGGAGAAGTCGTAAGCATTCACGAAGATGCAGATGGCGAAACTCTTTACACTATCATGTTTGATGACGGTGCAACAAAGGTTTACACTGAAAACGTAATGAACAATCCCCGCGTGATTGTAACCGAGGAGGTAGTATAATATGGTATTCGTAAGTTATAAAAATCGTTCATCTGATAACTATCGTTTTTCTTGTGATACGCATAGATGTATCGAAATCCAAGACTTAAAACGAATGATTCGCAATGAAAATAAAACTATCAATAGGTTTAATAAAAGTCTTGGCTTTAGAAAGTATAATACAAAAGGTCTTCGTATTCGTCCTCGTGGTCCTAGGGATGGTGATACACATGACACGCCATTTAAAAATGCCACTCACTTTGATGTGTACATAAGAGAATATTATTAATGGCACATTTTAAAGCTAAAGTCGATAAAGCTTTTATTATTCAGCGTGATAAAAAAATCAGCGAAGATAATAGGCCAAATCCATATTTTCGGTGGGATTCTGAATTCGTAGAATTCCACCAAGTAAAGGTCGATAAGTTTCAGACTTTATATGATGGTTATGAATACGATACATATCATGAGATGCTTGGAGCTGTTGACTATAAAATGTATTCTAAGTCTGGTGTTCACGTATCTGAATATATACAAAAACAAATTAAGGCTGGTAAAATCGATCAGCTTGGAATTTGGATGTGGTCTAGATCATGGCCTGGTCCTCTTGAAGAAAATCAAATAGTTGAATATGAAATCCTAGATTATGTTGATGCAAAAGAAGCATTAAAGCACATCAATGAAAATAATAGGTTTACATATCCTTTAGAATATGATAGAATATAATTATGAAATATGATGATGGCAAACCCCCGATTCACCTTGTACCAACTCTTGCTATTGAATCTGCAGCTCGAGTTTTAGAATTTGGTGCAAAGAAATATGGTGAAAATAATTGGCGTGATGATATAAACACGACTGAGTGGAGTAGATCTTATTCTTCTCTTCAGCGTCACTTAATGGCATATTGGAATAAAGAAGATATTGATCCTGAATCTGGTCTTCTTCATCTTGATCACGCTTTAACTCAACTTATGATTCTTCGTGTCGCATACGAAGAAGGCAAAGACATGGATGATAGATATGAAAGTAAATAGCGTAAATGATGTACGTCAATTTTTTATTGATGAACTCAAAGATGAAGCATTCACTATAGATAAAACTGGTGCTAAAACTATTGAAATGATCGGCGCATCTTTTCTTGCAACCGAAGAATCTATATTTGGTGTACCAAATCAAGCCTATATTAATCAAGAATTATTATGGTATCATAATATGTCAACTAATATCAATGACATTTATGGCGATCACCGTGGTCCTCCTGCCGCATGGAAATATGCCGCCAATGCACATGGTGAAATTAATTCTAATTACGGTAAGCTTATCTTTAGTGACACTTACAATAATCAGTATGACAATGTGCTAACAGAATTACTGGAGAATCCTGATGGAAGACGTGCTACTATGGTTTATAATCGCCCTAATATTTGGCTTGATTATAAAGATAACGGCAAAAATGATTTCATCTGTACCAACGCCGTTACTTATTATATTCGTGATGGTTTGCTTCATGCTGTAGTTCAGATGCGATCGAACGATGTAGTATTCGGATATAAGAATGATTACGCATGGCAAATGCATATAGTACAAAAACTATGCGATGATTATAATTTCAGACGTTTTGAACGTACTGCGAATGGCGGCGGAGCTATTGAACCTGCTGTTATGACGTGGCAAGTTCAAAATCTTCACGTATACGAAAGGCACTTTGATCTTGTCAAATAAATGGGATAAGCGGTATCTTAAGCTAGCAGCTGGAGTAGCTAATTGGTCTAAAGATCCTTCATCGAAAATCGGTGCGATTGCTGTAGGATCGAAAGGACAAGTGCTTGCTCAAGGCTATAACGGGTTTCCAAGAGGAATCTCCGATAGTTTTGATCGATATGCAAACAAAGATGTCAAGTATAAGTTTGTAGTTCATGCTGAAATGAATTGCATATACAATGCTACATATAATGGTGTATCACTTGATGGCGCAACTCTTTATGTTCACGGATTACCTGTTTGCTCTGATTGTGCAAAAGGTATTATTCAAGTAGGAATTAGAAAAGTTATAATGCCATTAGCAGAATATCCAGATCATTGGATGGAATCGTTTGCATATTCATCAGAACTTTTTGCAGAAGCCGGCGTTTTTTATGAGTTTGTAGAATGATAGTAGGAACCTTTAGTAAAATACCTAAGAAGACATCAAGCCATAGTTATGGTTATGCCAGAACTTGGTCAGAAAATCTTGATGTACCTATTGACCATACGAATGGAAAGCATAAAGATGTTTATCTTCTGCCTGGTGCTAATTTTGGTGGTACCATTAATTTTATGGGTGGGTTTACAGAACTTCATAAGGTTTGGATCGATAACTTACTCGCTTCAGAAACAATAACCGTACTGGACGGTCCTCCAGTTGACTATGGTGCGCAGTTAAAGAAGCGAAAAGACGTAACTGACAAAGGTTGGTGTGATGCCATAACTGAGAAGCTTTCAGAAGCGAAATCTCTTGTAGGCAGTGATTTGCCACACGAATGGTTAGCAATTGGCGATAGTCACGTGTGTGCATACGCACCGAAGAATTCAAGTGTAGTCAAACAAGATGGAACTACATTGTTTGGTCAGATCAAAGAAGACTTTGCATATATTAGATCTCATATTAAACCACATCATAAGGGTGTCACTATATCTCTTGGCAATATTGATGTGCGTCATCATTTATGTAGAGTTGAAACTAACGTTTGGGAACTAGTAGACGCATATAGTAAATTTGGTAGAAGTCTTGATATTGAAGTAGAATATGCAGTACCATGGCCTATTGAATTTGAAGGTCGTAAATTACCTAAAACTGGTTATTATAAAGGCAAACCATTTTGGGGTTCAAGAGGTGAAAGAATGCAAGCCGCATGGAATATGGAAGGCTGTATGAAAATATACGGAATGAAATTAGTAAAAGCGCCTCAGGCTTGGTATGATATGGATGAAGAAAAATTTGCTATAGATAGAATGGAGAAACCCCAATCTGTACATCTTAATCCTATGTTTTATCGCCGTATGAATTGGGGCGAAAGTGAAAATACATTAGAAAGCTTTATGTGATGGAATTAGAAAGAAGACCGAATTACGATTGTTATGTAGAATATTTTTGGCCACGTTCTAAATGGCTTGAAGAGAATTGCTTAATTGGCGATGTTGATTATCTTGGGCCTGAAGCTGATGAAAACGTTAACGATGAACTGATGCAGAATATTCCTGCATATAATTGTGTATCGCGTACGTATGAAGGATTTAATAATGTTAATCAAGATTTAAATCATGGCACTAATCAAATAGTTTTTAAGAAAAGACCAAAAGACGTACAAGAACGTATTCATAATTATGTTACCGATAAATGGACACTTCGCGAATACGTCTTTGCTTATTATACGCATCGTAGTACAGGATCAGGATTTTATGCAGGTAAGCCATGGCATGGATATCATCATAGTATTGTAAGTCATTTTGGTCTACACGAAACTGCAGATGAAATGGCAGATCTCATGAAGCAATGGAAAAAAGCCGGTAAGAAAATGTTTTCTACTATTGGTAATCAGAATCCTACTCCAAAGAAAGGTATGAATCTTCCTGAACATATTACGAGTTTTGGTTTAGAATTGATGGATGAACTGACAGAACATCTTAGAGAAAATTATAATGCTGGTAATCCACCTCTTGAACAGAAATCTTTAACTGATAAACTTAATCAAAAAAATATAGATAATGGTATTCGTCGTTGGAACTTTCCGTATGCGCAGACAATTGCAGATATTGCTACATACCATCCACAATATGTAGATCCGAATAGTAGTTTATATTGTGGCAATAATGCCCGTCAAGCAATCGAACAAATGTTTCGAAAACCAAAGGGAATGAGTCAAGTAGAATATCACGATCTTGCACTTGCGGATCTTACAGAAAATTTAGGCACAAATGCCGTGGCTCATGAAGATACACTTTGTATTTTTGTAAGATTTTTAAATAATCTTGATCGATCAGGTCGAGGTCTTAAAAACGCATCTGGTTATTATATGATGGATAAGAATGATAAACCAATGTATCCTACAATTTGGCGACCAGATGCATTAGAAAAGAAAAGAGAGAAAGCGAATTTAGCGGAGTTCATGATATGAAAAAAGAAAAAACATTTGCTCAAATCGTAAAAGAATATAGCAAGCATAGAAAATATATTCTTGCTGCATTAAAGAAAATGAAAGATAAACCAGCTTGACTATATTGATTACCGGCGGCGCTGGTTTTATTGGATTTCATCTTGCACTGTCGCTAAAAGAAGACGGCCATAAAGTAGTTTGTATAGACAACTTTAATGACTTTGTTCACGCGCCCGATTTAAAACATCATCGTTCCGATATTCTAAAGTCAAAAGGTATTTTTGTAGAAAATTTCGATATTGGTATTAGACATAATATCGAACCACTGTTTGGTGCTTATCGTCCTACTACTGTGATCCATTTAGCAGGCCATTCAGGAGTCAGAAAATCTTATGGCAAAGCAAAGCCTTATATTGAAAATAATATTTTAGCTACTCATAATTTTATTGAGTTATGCGAACAATGGCCAATTCAAAACCTTTTATATGCTTCTACTCCTGAAGCCGAAAAGTCTATAAGTCCTTATGGCTATGCGTCAGCGGCGAATGAATCACAATTTAAAGTATCTACTATATTTAAAAATGTAGGCATGAGATTATCGAGTGTCTATGGTCCATGGGGCCGACCTGACATGGCTCTTTTTAAATTCTCTAATGCTATGACGTTTAATGAGCCGATCAATGTTTATAACGAAGGAGATATGAAAAGAGATTTAATCTACATAGATGATGCAGTAGATGCTATAAAACTTATAATGGATGAAGTAATAAAAACTAATAATCCTATGAAAGAGATATATAGCATAGGAAGCGGAGAACAGGTTAAACTTTTAGATTTTATAACTGAGATTGAAAATAATTACAATTATAAATTTAAAAAAGTTATGCATCCTATGTATCCGGCCGAAACAAAAGAAACATTGTCAGATATTACTAAACTTCAAGAACTTGGTTGGAATCCAAAAACTTCTATAAAAGAAGGAATAAAGAATTTTTGTGATTGGTATATTGACTATAGAGATAATTGATATGGAGATTTAAATGATTATCAACTTTGACTACAGTGATTTTTTTGATATGTTAAAAGAACAAATCAAATTAAAATTACCTGAAGATTATAATTGCGTTCCTTGTAAAGTTTGGGCTAATAATATTCATGAGCTATCAGATGAAAGGCCAATGATGGCATATGTTTTTCATTGGCAAGGATATAAATCATTATCGCTTGAAGATGACATTCAAACTTGGGGTCTTAAATGCGAAGCGTTTGTACCAAATAGCACAGCCTTGATTACGTTTCCATGGGGTACAGAATCTGATGACATAGCAACTGATTCTGCTCCTATTCTATTACATGTAAGAAATCAAGACTTTGAACTACCAACGGCCGACGTAAATTCCTAATCCGTAAATTATTCCAGCCATAATTGCTGAAGCTACTAACGTTAAGAAAATGCCAAATACCCAAGCGATAATAGTTTCTTTCATTTCTTGGGCGGCGTAAACAGCTTCTTTCTGTTCTTTTCTCATTACGCCTTCTAGGTGTACTATTTCTTTCCATGCAGATGGACCATATACGGCTGATATGTAACTACGTAATTCTTCACGCATCTCATCAGC
>Ga0181553_10005456_pt1 | contig 10658 bp, 10 predicted proteins | sample 011ome_17_FD_133753 | JGI IMG/M metagenome (GOLD analysis project Ga0181553, IMG submission 133753) | Coastal salt marsh microbial communities from the Groves Creek Marsh, Skidaway Island, Georgia - 011502XT metaG (megahit assembly) | ecosystem: Environmental > Aquatic > Marine > Intertidal...
CGGCGCCTCGCAGCTCACCCAGTGCCACCGTGACTGCTTCGGCCGCTGCCACCCGCTTCGCGTTGGCCTGCTCGGCCTCAAAGGCGAGGCGCTCGAGTTCGGTGGAGAGTGCGTCGAGGGCGGTCTTCGTGGACTCGCGTTGCGCTTCGAGCTCGAGCCGACTCTGAGCTTCACCAGTTCCGGTCCGAACGACCTGATCGCTGAAGACGTCGCCGTCCTTGGTGACCACAGTCATTCCCTCGGGCACTGTGCTCCAGGCAGATTCCACGGCGGCGATTTCATCGGCAATGAACGTGTGCGCCAGCAGCGCCAACACGCCTGCCGGCCCGTCGACGACATCGAGAGCCGATGTGAGACCCGCGATGTCACTCGCGGTAACTGTCGCGCCCTCGGCTATGACGAGTTCCATGCGGCCCTGCGAGTTCGCGCGCGCGGAGATGACCCCGAGGGCATCTTTCTTGGAGGCCACCAGGTGGGCATCCGCGAGGGATCCGAGGGCTCGAGCAATGGCCGTCTCGAAGCCTGTGGTGACGCGCAAGGAATCCGACACACTGCCGGTCACGCCGGGCAGAGAGCTCACCTCAGAGCCATCCGATTCGCTGCGCAGTGCGAGCTCGAGGGCAGAGACGGTCGCAGCGAGGGCTTCGCGTTCACGCTCGGTCGCGTGAAGGGCGTTGCGGGTCTCTGTCTCTGTCGTTTCGGCCCGAATCAACTCGTCTTGCGCCTCTGCCAGAGCCTTCTCCAGAGCTTCCGCGACCGTATCGGGCGCCTGGTCGTTGGAGCCTTCGAGGTCTCTGAGTGCGTCCTCGGCGTCCCTGGCGCGATCTGTCGCGCTTCGCAGGGCCGTCTTCTGGCGCTCCACATCGGCTGAGGCGGTGTCCACCCGGGAGGTCTGTACCTCCACCTGGGATTGGGCGCGCCGTAAGTCCTGATCCCACTGCTCCACCGCAGCGCTCGCTGCCACCACGTCCTCATCGAGAGCACTCAGGGAGGCCCGCGCCGTGGCCAGGCGAGCAGAGATTTCTCCCACCGTGCTCTCCTGGGTTGCCATCTGGGTGATAGCGCTGTCTCTGTCGGTCTCGGCCTGGAACATCATCTCGGGTGTCACCCCAGAGGAGATGACCTCGTCTGGACCCTCGTCACCGCTGTCTGCTCGCTCGCTGGCCAGAGAGTGGAGTGCTTGGAGGCGCTCCTGGACTCGACGGAGAGAGAAATCGATGCTCCGTGCGGTGTCGAGCTCGACGTCGTTGACACCCGATTCGAGTTGCGAGATGCGACGTCGATACCCCTCGAGTTGTTCCTGCAAGGTGGCGCGCTCGGTGCTGCGCTCCTTTTCGCTCAGGTGGAATGAGTCCAGAGCGCTGGAAAGCCCCACCAGGTCATCGGCGAGAACGCGGGCTTTTGCGTCTCGAACAATGGCCTGAATCCCTTGGGCTTGTTGGGCGATTTCTGCTTGCCGGCCCAGTGGTCTGAGTTGGCGACGAATTTCCCCCGCGAGATCGTTCAAGCGGGTGAGGTTGGCCTCCATCGACTCGAGTTTGCGCGTGGTCTTCTCTTTGCGACGGCGGTGTTTGAGGATTCCCGCTGCTTCCTCGATGAAGCGTCTGCGGTCTTCGGGGCTCGCGTGCAAAATCTGGTCGAGTTGGCCTTGACCGACAATGACGTGCATTTCTCGACCCAGGCCACTATCACTCAGGAGTTCCTGGACATCGAGGAGCCGACAGGGCTCCTTGTTGATGGCGTATTCACTGCCACCGTTGCGAAACAGAGTTCTCGAGATGGTGACTTCGCTGTAGTCGATGGGCAGCGCGCCATCAGAGTTGTCAATGGTGAGGGTGACCTCTGCTCGACCGAGCGGCGCTTTGTTCGCAGTCCCCGCGAAAATGACATCCTCCATGGATCCACCGCGTAGGGTTTTTGCACCCTGCTCCCCCATGACCCAGGCCAGAGCGTCGACGACGTTGGATTTCCCCGAACCATTGGGCCCCACGACACAGGTGACGCCGGGTTCGAACTCGAATGTGGTGGGTTGGGCAAAAGACTTGAATCCCTTGAGGGTGAGGGACTTCAGATGCACCTGCCCACCGCCCTTTCACGACCACTATCTCGAGTGTGCTGTTATCACCCTCAAACCTACCGCTTCCGGGGTGTCCTTTGGCAGGAGGGACACCGGTGGGAGGACCGGTTCATGAAGGGCTCGCGACGCATAATGGCCCCGCATCGATCACACGGGGTTCCCTGCCTGCCATAGGCGTGGAGGGAGTGCGCAAAGTAGCCCGCTTGACCGTTAACGTTCACATACTGACTATCGAAACTCGTTCCACCTTCGACAAGAGCTTTGGTCAACACCGCTCGAATCTCCGCCAAGAGCTCCCGGACCGTTGCGGGGCGCAGCCGCTTCGTGGGAGTCAGGTAATGCAGCTTCGCACCCCAGAGTGCTTCATCGGCGTAAATGTTGCCGATTCCACTGATCAGGTTCTGATCGAGAAGAGCCCTCTTCACCTCGGTGTTTTTTGCCCGAAGCGCCCTCGAAAAAGCACCATCGTCAAAAGCTGGATCGAGGGGATCTCTCGCGATATGCGCAACAGAGCGGGGAATTCTCCTGTCACTCGAGCCCCTCCCCGCGGGGTCACCATCGGGGCAGGCAATGAGCTCATCGATGGCCATCGAACCAAAAATGCGTTGGTCCACAAATCCCATCACGAGTGCTTCGCCCGCAGCAGAGGTGATCTCGAATCGGATCCGAAGCAGGGGCCCAAAGTCGGAGTCGCCATCTCCTAGAAGCACCTGACCGCTCATGCCCAGGTGTGTGACCAGCGCTTCCTCCCTACCCCGAAGCGGAAACCACAGAAACTTCCCTCGACGGATCGCAGCCTCCACGACGCTGCCCTCGAGCCTGTGCACAAAATCTTCGGGTGGCCCCGGGTGTCGCTTTAGGCTCCGCGGCTCGAGAACCTCCACCCGTTCAATACGCGCCCCGACAAGCGCTGGCTCGAGGCCAGCCCGGACGACCTCGACTTCGGGAAGCTCAGGCATCGCTGGGGCTTGACCCCCGCAACGAGTCGAGAGCCGCTTGAGCAGCCGCGAGTTCGGCCGCTTTCTTCGAACTACCCGTTCCGTGTCCCACCGCGGTGCTGGAGCGATCGTGCCCATCGAGGAACACATCCGCGGTGAACACCTTCTGATGATCGGGTCCGGCATCGGTGATGTTGTATTTCGGAACACCCTGCCCGTTCGCTGCCGCCCATTCCTGGAGAGCGGTTTTGGGGTCACTGGACTCTCGTAGCTCATCGGCGCGCTGCACCAAATCACCCATCAAGCGGTGGACCGCATCGTGGGCGGCCTGGGGTCCTTTATCGAGAAAAATGGCGCCGACCAGAGCCTCCAGAGCGTCAGCAAGCAAGGACGGTTTCTCCCGGCCCCCGGTCAACTCCTCGCCCCGACCCAAGCGCAGGTAGTCACCGAGCTTGATGCCGCGCGCAACCTCGGCGAGGGCGCCGGTGGAGACGATGCTGGCCCGACGCTTCGCGAGCTCGCCCTCGGGCAGGTCAGGAAACTGGTGGTAGAGCGCTGCGGTAATCGCTTGGCCGACCACGGAGTCACCGAGGAACTCGAGACGCTCGTTATCGAGACCGCCCTGCTCATAGGCATAGGACGAATGAGTGAGCGCTTGCTGGAGGATCTCCGGCGAGAGTTCAACGCCCACCGCGGTGAGCAAAGTGCTGGGGTCCAAAGCCTCGGAGGCCTTGTCCATTCCCTCTGGCACCTTAGACGTCGGCGACCTTGCGGCCCTTGTATTCCATGAACAGCGGGGTGCCAGCCGAATCCTCAACCACGCGGGCGCGGTGCGGGAGGCTATAGACGGTCTTGCCGTTCTCAACGCTCTTGACCAGGGTGGGGACCTCAGCCTTCCACGCCGAACGACGGTGACGAGTGTTCGAACGGGAGGTCTTCCGCTTGGGTACAGCCATGGTCTTCTGCTTTCGTAGGGGTCTTAGGGTTTCTCAGTGTCAGACTCGAGAAGCTTACTCAGTTCCTGCCATCTCGGGTCAATCTCGTCTGCATCCGAATCACTGGGCGGCTCCGTGCGCTTTTCGCCGGTTGCCGGGTCCAATCCGTAGCAGTCCTCTTGGCACACAGGTTGGAAGGGGAGTTCAAGAACCACCGCATCCCGAATGATGTCCTCAAGATTGAGGGAGTCATCCACGACCGTGTACGAATCGGAATCGCTAGAAGAATACGCGAAAAGCTCCTGGAAATCGACCCGAACCGGGAAGGTGAAAGGGTCAAGACAGCGCACACACTCGGCTTTAGCTTCCAACGAGACGTCAGCGGTGACCAGAATTCCTTCATGGAGCCCCTCTAAACGTAGCTCCAGTGTCATCGGTGTCCCGGCCGGCGCGATCGCCATAGCTTCCCCATACTGTTCGGGTGCCCCAACCTCGAGAGTGAGCTCGCGCATCTGCCCTGCCTGATAGACAAGGTCCTTGACGCCAATGACAAGCGGATTGATGCTGGAGGGCATGGCCTCAGTCTAGAAGCCGGCGGCGCTGAGTGCGTCGTCGTAAATTCCGAGTGCGCTCTGAATCTGCTCCGGCGACACGATGAGCGGCGGCACGACGTGAATGCGGTTATCGACCACGAACGGCAGTAGTTTTCTCGCCACAATTTCACCCTTGATGCGACCCACGGAGGCGGCATCCAGAGGTGCTTTCGTGACAGGGTCTTCGACCAAATCCAGGGCAAAGAAACACCCCAGGCCCCGAACCTCACCCATCACCGGGTGCTTCTCCTGCAATGCCAGCAGGCCTGGACGTAGGTGATCCTCACCCATGGCCTTCGCGTGCTCGATCATGCCCTCCTCGTCCATTGCGTGAAGCGCTGCGTTGATGGACGCCATCGCCAAGGGATGACCGGAATAGGTCAAGCCACCGGGAAACATGGTGTCCTCAAAGAAATCAGAGATCCGCTGGTGGAAGATCACTCCCCCGACGGGCACATAACCCGAATTGACACCCTTGGCAAAGGTAATCAGATCGGGTACGACATCGTGGGCGTGGAAAGCAAACCAGTGGCCGGTCCTGCCAAAGCCCGCCATCACCTCATCGAGAATCATCACGAGGCCGTAGCGATCACACAGTTCCCGAACACCCTGCAGATAGCCCGCTGGGGGCACCATGATGCCCGCGGTCCCCGGCACGCTCTCGAGAAGCACCGCGGCAATGGTGTCAGGCCCCTCCGATTGGATCACCCGCTCGAGGTGATGGAGGGCCCGCTCGCACTCCTCTGCTTCACTCGTGGCCCAAAACTCGCTCCTATAGAGGAAGGGCCCAAAGAAGTGCACGTGGTGGGTGGAGTATTCGTTGGGTTGGCGACGCCAGTCCCCCGTCGCCACGATCGCAGCGCCGGTGTTCCCGTGGTAGCTGCGATAGGTGGAGAGCACCTTGTTCTTCTTGGTGAAAAGACGGGCTGCGCGAATGGCGTTCTCGATTGCATCTGCCCCGCCGTTGGTGAAAAAGACTTTCTGGAAGTCAGAACCTGCTAACTCCACGATGCGAGAGGCAGCCTCGACCCGAGGCTGGGAAGAATATGCCGGACCGACCGTGGCGAGGCTCTCGGCTTGCTCCTGAATGGCGCGAACCACGGCCGGGTGAGAATGTCCGATATTGGTGTTGACGAGCTGGCTCGAAAAGTCCAGATACTCAGCACCCTCCGTGTCATAGACATACATGCCCTTGGCATGAGAAACCATCATCGGAGCGAGGGTCCCCTGAACGGACCACGAGTAAAAATTGTGCGCTTTATCGAGCTTTTTCAGCTCGGCAGTGTTCTTCGATGCAGCCACCGGTTCTCCTTCTCGCAGGGAGTGGTGAGAACAGACTAAGGCAACTCGGTCTTCGCGAGATAGTCAGCCACAGCCGGTGGTACATAGGGCGACACGTCCCCTCCGAGGGCCGCCACCTGGCGCACCAACGAGCTTGACACGTGAGCGTTCGCCGGGTGGGGCAGAAGGAACACTGTTTCGACGCCAGCGAGGTTGCGATTCACAATCGCCATGGGTTGTTCGTAGGAGACATCGACCTGGGAGCGTATTCCTTTGACCAGGACAGTTGCCCCCACGTCGGTGCAGTAGTCGACCAACAATCCAACACTCCACGACGTGACGACGAGTTTTCCCTTCACGCCTGCCTGGGCGATCGCTTGCTCCAGTAGCGTCACGCGCTGGGCGATGGGGAACATGGCCTCTTTGCCGGGGTTATGCACGACCACGACATGAACTTCATCAAAAAGGCCTGCCGCTCGCTCGATGACGTCCAGGTGACCCAGGGTCACAGGGTCAAAGGAACCGGGAACAACGGCAACAGTGCTCATGAAATAAGCCTAGCGAGGTCCATGTTTCACGCATAGGACAAGGCCGAGGGCTCTAATTCTTTTCCAGATAGTCCTCGGAGCGCTCATCGAGCCTCGCCTGCAGCGTGGTGAGTAGGTCAGGATGCCCCTCGAGTTCGGGGTCGGTGGCCAGCACTGTCTCGGCATACTCTCTGGCGCGATCAATGAGCTCGGCATCTTTCGTGACCCGCACGAGACGGAGACCTGAGCGTCGACCCGATTGGCTTGCCCCCAACACATCGCCTTCACGCCGGAGTTCCAGGTCAGCAGCCGCCAACTCGAATCCATCGAGGGTACCAGCGACTGCCTCGACCCTGGCTCTCGCTGTCGATCCCTCCTCGGCGTGAGTCACGAGAAGACAGGTCCCTGGATGCTCGCCTCGACCCACCCGGCCTCGAAGCTGGTGGAGTTGGCTGACCCCAAAACGGTCGGCGTCAAGAATCACCATGATGGAGGCATTCGGGACATCGATCCCCACCTCAATCACGGTGGTGGCGACCACCACATCGATCTCACCCGCAGCAAAAGCCTGCATGACCTCGTCTTTGTCAGCGGTCGGCATCTGGCCATGGATGGCTTCGACCCTGAGGGATGCAAACTCGGGAAGGCTCCTGATCATCGGCAGGGTGTCTTCGACACTGGCTCGAGGAAACGTCGGTGTGCCCTCGGTCTCGTCGTCCTCTAATTCACCCTCTTCCTGGACACTCGAGGAAATAGCGGAGGTAACGACGAAGGCTTGGCGCCCCGCTGCGACCTCCTCGGCAACCCGAGCCCAGACCCTCGGATACCAGGTGGGGTGATCAGCCAAAGCCACCACATGAGACTCAATAGGTATGCGGCCCTGAGGCAGGGTGGCGATGGTAGAGACATCCAAGTCGCCAAACACCGTCATCGCCACCGTTCGGGGTATCGGCGTTGCGGTCAACACGAGAACGTGGGGGTGTGAGCCTTTGTGTCGCAGCGCGTCGCGTTGGTCGACCCCGAACCGGTGCTGCTCATCGATGACGACGAGGCCCAAATCGGCGAACTGGACAGTGTCTCCCAGCAGAGCGTGTGTCCCCACGACCAACTGGGATGCCCCTGAAGCGGCCGCTAAGAGTGCCTTCTTGCGCTCTGTGGCTCCCAACGCTCCGGTGAGCAAGACGGGGTTAATCCGGGCGCTCATATCGGGCCCGAGGGTTTGAATTAGTGAGCGAAAATGCTGGTTGGCGAGAACTTCGGTCGGCGCGAGAAGTGCGGTTTGTCCGCCTGTGCCTGCGACAGTCACCATCGCTGTCGCTGCGACCACAGTCTTTCCCGAACCCACCTCACCCTGGACTAATCGGTTCATGGGGTGACCGCTTGCCATGTCGTCATGGATTTCCTCGACAACGCGGAGTTGGTCCTCGGTCAGGCTAAAGTGCAAGGACTGAAGGAAAGCGTTGGTCATCTCTCCGGGTTTTCGAGGCGTGCTCTCCACCGACTGGGCGCGCAGACGACGCCTTACGAGAGCGGTTTGGAGGACGAAGGCTTCGTGAAAGCGCAGCGTCCGCCGAGCATCCTTCCAGTCCGACTCTTCGGCCGGGCGGTGGATTTTCTCGAGGGCCTCGCTGAAGGCGAGGAGCCGTTCCGGATCGGTGATGGTCGCTGGCAGGGGATCGGGGAGGTCTTCGAGGACATCCAACACAATTCCTAGCGCTTTGTCGATCTGCCAGCTCGCCACAGTGGATGTCGCGGGGTAGAGAGGGATGGGACGCTTCGCCCACTCTTCGCTGTTCTGAGCTAAGGCTTCCTCGTCGCTGAAGAGTTCATAGTCGGGGTGCGCGAGTTGCCGCTCCCCTCGATATTCGCCGACTTTTCCGGCAAACATCCCCCTGGCGCCTGGAACCAAATCTTTTTGTCGCCAGGCCTGGTTGAAGAACGTCAACGTGACAAGGCCGGTCCCATCAGAGATCACGACTTCGAGGACGGAGCCGCGCTTCTGTCGCATAGGGCGCTGTTTGGCTGAGACCACCTCGGCGACCAAGGTGACCTGGTCCCCAATCGGCACTCCAGCGATTGAGGTCAGCTCGCCCCGACTGGCATAGCGCCTCGGATAGTGCTGGAGAAGGTCCCCTACAGTGCCATAACCAAAAGCCTTCTGAAGGGCTTTCTGGGTGCGGTCCCCCAGGATGCCCTGCAGTCTGGTGTCTAGCCCCGCGCTCACCCTGCCACGCTATCGCCTGGAGGCCGTGCCCCAGGGAAAGCCCGCTAGCGTTGGGGAATGACCAGAATCATCGCCGGCGACGCTGGTTCGCTGCGTTTGGCGGCACCAGACAAGGTCTCCAGGCCCACCTCTGATCGGGTTCGAGAAGCAATCTTTTCGAGGCTTGAATCCCTGATGGGCCTTCGAGGAGCACGCGTCATCGATCTTTTCGCGGGGACCGGGGCTCTGGGCTTAGAGGCAGCCTCCCGAGGAGCGAGTGCTGTGTGGTTGGTCGATCAGCACTCGGGTGCACATCGGGTGATCCGACACAACATCGCCACGATTGCTCCAGCTCTTGGCCACCAGCCAGAGCTTCACGCCGTGAAAGCCTCGGTGGGGACGTTTCTGGCCACATCTCCCCCCGCTGCTGTGTCGCTGGTGTTTCTCGATCCCCCTTATGACTACTCGTCGCACACGCTCGATGAGCACCTCGAGGGGCTTCGCTCCTGGCTTGACTCAGACGCGATTGTCGTCGTGGAGCGCTCTGCTCAGAGCGCTCCACCTGAGTTTCCCGAAGGGTATGACGACCTTGGGTCCAAAAAATATGGCGACACCACGGTTTACTGGGCGAGGTTTCTAAAAGGATCCCAGCCGCCTGCCTGAGCATCGAGATCTTCGCCCTCAAGGCTGACACCCGGTGAGCCTTCTTCGACGACCCCCACAGGGCGGAAGCCTTCCGGTGGGGTGACACCGGGTGGGAAGGTGGCAAGCAGGCCGTGGTCTTCTCCTCCATAGAGTGCATGGTCATCGAGCCCGGCTTCGGGGTTCAGAGAAATTCGAACACCGCTGGCTCTAGCTATCCGATACGCATCGAGCACGAGACCGTCAGAAATGTCCATCATCGACGTGGCGCCTGCCCTGGCAGCCAGCGGACCTGTAGCAATCGGCGGTACCGGTCGAAGATGATGCGCCACAGCTGGGTCACTTCTGACCAGTGCAGCAATCTCGAGCTCGTCATCCCCCGCTGCGAGCAAGGCCTGAAGGCCCCTGTGCGAGAGTCCTAGCTCACCTGCAACACAGACAACATCGCCCGGTTTCGCACCGGAGCGCACCACCGGGGCCAAACCCTGCATCGACCCTAGCACCGTAATGGCAATGGTGAACTTCTCTGCTCGGGAGAGGTCACCACCGAGTACTCCTGCGCCGGGAGTGAGCGCCTCGATTCCCGCCGCGAACCCTTCGGCAAGGCCGAGGAGCATCCGAAGCGGTGTCGACTGCGGTACGGCGACGGCGAGCTCATAGCCGATCACCACACCACCCATGGCGGCAATATCAGCAGCATTACTGGCGATGGCTTTGAAGCCAATATCGGCTGGCAGTGACCACTCAAAGCGAAAATCAGGACCCTCGATCATCATGTCCGAAGAAATCAGCACGTGGGCATCGGGCAGGCGAACCAGGGCCGAATCATCCCCAGGGCCCAGCATGACCTGGTCAGCGGTGGGCAACACAGGCAGAATCCACTCGAGGGCAATGTTTTCGCCCAACTCACCCACCGTGGAATCCAGCGGCGCCAAGGAATCGCTCATGCCCCCACGCTAGCCTTTCTCTGTGAAGGCTCTCACCCCGGTGGCACTTGGTCTGCTCGTATCTGGGTTCCTCGCCGGATGCTCACCCACGGTCGCCTTGGAGCCCGCCACAGAGGCGAACAGCCCGGAGTGCGCGAACATGACGGTGAGGCTTCCCGACACCGTCGCAGACCTACCTCGCAGGAGTGTCAATGCTCAGGCCACGGCAGCCTGGGGTGAACCGGTGGCTGTCATAGTGCGGTGTGGTCTGCCGACACCGCCACCCTCGACTCTTCCGTGTGCGAGCGTAGAAGGCATCGATTGGCTTCGCGATGATTCCGATGCGCCCACATTTGTTTTCACGACGTATGGCCTTGACCCCGCCACCGAAGTGATTGTCGACTCGGAGGTCGTTTCGGGAACCACAGTCCTACGAGACCTGGCTCGAGCCGTGGGAAGCCAGTCGGCACCGGTTGGCCAGTGTCTGGACCCTGCGAGCGTGCTGGACTAGAGGGCTGAGCTAACCCCTCGGGCCA
>Ga0181553_10005464_pt1 | contig 10652 bp, 3 predicted proteins | sample 011ome_17_FD_133753 | JGI IMG/M metagenome (GOLD analysis project Ga0181553, IMG submission 133753) | Coastal salt marsh microbial communities from the Groves Creek Marsh, Skidaway Island, Georgia - 011502XT metaG (megahit assembly) | ecosystem: Environmental > Aquatic > Marine > Intertidal zone...
CTGGACGTCGCCTCGAGTCGAGGAGGGGTGACGAGGTTTATCGGGAAAAAATCGAGACGAACGGTGTACGCGGTGAAGGCGACGACGACGACGACGACGACGAATGGTGGTGGTGGTGGTGGTGGTATGAATGGTGGCGGCGCGACGATGAACGACGACTACCGCGGCGGCGGCGGCGGACAACAACAACAACAACAACAACAACAACAACATCTGACGTACCCGGACCATTTTTGCGCGTGTAAAGGTTTTACGTGGGACGTGGTTTCCAGGGACGAGAAGTTGATGTGTAAACACATGTTGGCGGCGGCGTTGGCGGAGAGCGTTGGTGGGTGCGACGAGGTGGAGATGGACGACGCGGTGTTGGCGAACGTGTTGGCGCGAGAGATGTTAGAATAAGATGTAGAATAAGAAAACGAGGATACACGCATAATAGATAGATAGATAGATAGATACAGAGAAGAGAAACACAGGCAAGCCGCCGCGTAGGAAGGTGATGATGTAGATAGAGATAGAGAACTAGTAACTGGTGTTCCTAGTAATGGAATATAATAATTTTACATTTAATAACAACATATATAATAAAATTTTTAAAAGGTGATGAAGTTGCATCTTGTAACGCGAAAAAAGTTAGTTTTGCAACCAATGCTTGAATCTACCGAAGAAGGATGCCTTCTCTTCGACGTCGGTGTCATCGTCGGCTTCGTCTTCAGCCGCCTTCTTCTTGGCCATTTCCTTTAATTCGGATTCGCTCTTCCCGGCGCTCGCGGCTGCGCCGACGCACGAGGAGATTGGTCCGTGGTCGACGTGGTCGCACACAAACTTCGATTGGAAGTTATACGCTTCAAAGAACATGTCGACTTGTCTCGCGTGCGGTTTGACGCTCCAGCTGGTAATATCTTGACCGAAACCTTTGTCGAAGGTACCCGCGAACATTCTCGTGAAATCATTCACTTGAGAGACGTCCCAGCGAGAAATGTCTTGGTCAAACGCAAACGCGTTTTGGAACATGACGTTCATTTTGCGCACCTTGCCAGTATTCCAGCCAGAAATCATCGCGTTGAATCTATCCGCGTGTTTAAACATACCAGACATGTTTTCGACATTCTTGACGTCCCACTTGTTGATGTTCTTCCCTTCAAACGCCAAGGCGCGGCTAAACATCAACTTCATGTCCGTGACGTGCGAGACGTCCCAGTTGCCGAGATCACCGTTGAAAGAAGAATATCGGTCGTTTTTGTTCTTCAACGGCGGGTGGTCGAAGAGTTGCGACATGTCCGTGACTCTGGAAACGTCCCAGGAGGAAATCTTGCCAAACTTTTGTTTCGGGCAGTCGCCTTTAATCGGGTCGTCGCCTAAACATTTCGCGACTTCCATTTGGATGTTGTCATTCGTCAAGTAATGCAACGAGTCACCAGACAAAGAAGCCGTTTTCGTGATTGGGTTAATCACCGATTTGGCTAAAGTCGCGGAAGAGCCCGGGCATCCCGGCGCCAAGACTTCTGTCGGTAACTTGCACGTTTGTTGGTCTCTGTTGTTAAAGCACGAACCGAAGACGTACGTGTGGCCCGGGTTGGACGCGTCGTGGATTCTCGGGTAGAATTCCGCATCTTCCGTGACGTGCTTCGTCGTGCACGAGGCCATATACTTAATAACTCTGGTCGGATGGGATTGACCGTAGCCCATTTCCGGCAACGAGGTTTGAACGGAGTTCTTGATGTCAAAAATCTTGGACAACAAGCGTCTTCTCGTCGGCAACACTTCCACCGTCGTTCCCAAATCTCTTTGCGCTTTTTGGATCATATCTCTGTTTTGCTCGCGCGTCTTTTCTTGCGGCGTCATGGTCGCTTGGAAAAACTTCTTCTCCTCGGTCGTTCTCACGGCAACATCCGCCGGGTTTTTGAAATCCGCGGAGACTTTGCACCCCGGCTTGCCGGCGTCGCAGTCGTGCTTGGTGTATTCCGTACACGCGGCACCGGCGCACGATTTCAACGTGCACGTTTTCTTCAAACCATCGCAAGCAATCGTGTCGGACTTGATTCTCGCGTTGCCGTTAAAGTTAGAATACGTTCTCGTTTCGACCAAGCCGAGGTTGGAAACGACTTCGTCGCCGCTCGCCGCCGCGCTTCTTTGCGTCACCGTCTCCGTCTTGGTGTGAAACGTCTTCTCCGCGATTCTCTTCGCCGCGGCATCCGCATCTTGCGCGTCTTTCTTCGCCGCTTTACGCATGTCCTCGATGTCGATCGTCTTCGCGTTCTTCGTCGCCGCGTTCTTATCGTTCAACCACCCCGCCGCTCGAATAGACGACTCCGTCACCGGACCGCCCTTCACTTGCGCGCCGATGTCTGACATGTGATTGCTCGGGTTCCCTTTCTCGTATAAATAGAAACCAAACTTGCTGTTCTCGCTCATTTGATACGGGAGTTGGTACACCCCGCATTGCGACGTCGAAACCATCTCTTTCGCTTGCGAGAAATCAAACGTTTTCGACATCGCGGAGGAGACGAATTTCACTCCAACCTCAGCCTTTGTCCAGCTTTTCGGTTCAAACGGCAACAAAGATAACAAATCGGTCGGTGAACACCCCAAGGTTAGCGTGACCACGTCCGCAGATGCCGCAGAACCGAGACCGTTAAACGCTTGGTGCGCTCTCGACGCGGAAAGCGTCCCGGCGGAGACCAAGGCGAGACCGGCCGCGCCGGCAACCATTTTGCTCGCGCGGGAAAATCCATTCGCGACGAGAGACGTCGACGCGGAGGAAGAAGAGTCCAACGCGCCTCTGGCTTTCGCCAAAAGCGGTTTCTCCTCCGCGGTATTCGTAACAGTGGTGTTCATTATGTGTGCGATGATAAGAAAAAGAAACAGAAACTGCAACTCTTTAGCGCGCAAGTTTAAGTCGAGGGAGGAAAAGTGCAGACGGATTGCATTTTGGCCGCGGCTTCAATCTCGCTTCAGTTTAGGGATCGCTTCGTACTTGGGAGACGAGACGAAGAGAACGGTCTCGACGACGACGATATGTACGCGTGTAAATAATAACAGTAATAATGTGGATTAAAACAATCGTCGTTAATGTCTAAGAATGATGATGATGATAATAATGTCGTGATGTGGTTTTAAGTGTACAGTGTGTATAAAAGAGGAGAGACTTTCAGTCCTTCCTCTCTCGTCCCTCGTCTCTCGTCGCCGCGACGAGGCATTAGTGCTTGTGTAGCGCTTTCTTCGTCTTCTTCTTCTCCGAAGAAGAAGAAGATAAAGTTCCGAACAAGTCCACGTGACCGGTTTGGCGGATGACTCTAGGCTTCACAGGGTCGGAGGCGTATTTGTTCAGCGGTTCTCCCCACTCGTCGAGGTTTTCTTCTTCCTCTTCCTCGTTCTCGTCCGAGCCGAGTTGACCTTCCTCTTCTTTCGTTTCTTCTTCTTCGCGCGCGACGACGCCGTCGAGGACGTTTTGATCTCCTCCTCCGGCTTCCTCGGAGGTGGCATCAAAACCCTCGGATTCTTGCGAAGTCGCGCCGTATAAATCTTCGGAGTTGTAATCCGCGTACGTCAACTCGTCGTCTTTTTCTTCAGATTTTTTACCGCCGGTACTTCCGAAGAACGAGCCGAACTTGTTGAACAAAGATTTCCCCCCTCGAGCGACTTCAGTCGCTTCCATCACCATATCCTCCGCCTCGGAATCCGCGGTGGAATGGACTTGCGGAACGAACTCGACGTCGTTACCTTTCTTCGACTTTGATGACGCTTTCTTACTGCTATGACTACTACTGGTGGTGCCGCGTTTAGACGAAGAAGAGTGCTTTTTTGAGAACTTTCTCCCGTCCTCTTCGTCCGTACCCATCGCCGCGGCGATCATTTCTGAGACCGATTTTGCTTTGCACGAACTCGGTGGCCCACTATCGGCGTTCGCGCACGTAAATTTCGCCGCGTACGCATCGTTGTGGAAAAAGATATTGTTCATGTTGGCGTCGTTTCTGGTGTTCCACGTAGAGATGTCTTGCGCGAAACCGCTTTCGAAAACGCCGGAAAACATCCGCGCGAAATCTTTGCAGGAGGAAACGTCCCAATCCTTCAGCGGTTGGTTGAAGCTCAAAGCGTTTTGGAACATGGTGGCCATAGTTTTGACGTTTCCGACGTTCCACCCGGAAATTCTCGCGACAAAACTTTCCGCATGTTCAAACATACCGTGCATGTTCGTCGCCGACGAGACGTCCCAGTTGTACAAGTTCGTGCCTTTAAACGCGTTAGCGTTTTTAAACATCTTCTCGAACGAAGTGACGGAACTCACGTCCCAATCGCCGAGCATACCGTCGAACGATTTCATCTTATCGCCGCCAACGCGTGGCGGGTCGTAGAATAATTGGTCCATGTTCGTCACGCGAGAGACATCCCAATCGGACATGACGCCATATTGACTCTGCGGACATTCACCGGCGAGCGGTTCGTAACCCAGGCATTCAGTCACGGCTTCGTGGATGTTCGCGTTGGTGACTGGCGTGTATTGCGAAGCGATAGAGGTCGTCGTCGCCGCCGCCGCCGACGCATCTCCGGTTTCATCCGTATTCGTTAACGTTTCGTCTTCAATATCGGTAGCGGTTGACACCGTCGATTGCTCAGCCGCGTTGCCTTTTCGCGTGTTTCCAGTCGTCGTCGCCGTGTTCGTGTTCGTTTGCGAACCTGCCGTGGCGTCTTTACACCCCGCCGGATGCGTATCCGACGGCACCGCGCACGTGTTCTGATCGCGCGAGTTGAAGCACGCACCAAAGATGTACACCCTACCCGCGTTTGACACATCGTTTATTCTCGGGTAATACTCCACGTTTGCGTTGCCGTTGTTCGTCACGTGCAAATGCTTCGTATTGCAATCAGCCATGTAGTTGATCAAACTCGACGGGTACAGTCGACCTAAACCAAGCTGCGGCGTTGATTGCGTCGTGTGCGCTGGAGTGTACGAAAACATCCCGTTCTTGATCGACGGAAACGATTGCAACGCTCTTCGAACGGATCGACTTCCAGCCGCGGATTTGTCCCAGTGGAAAGCTCTCGCCGCGACGTTAGAAGTTGGCACGATGACGTCTTCTGCGATGTCTTCAACAATCGTTTCGACGATGTCTTCTGACGGTTGCTCGTATTCATCGACGACAACTTTTGTTTTTGAGTGACTGCGTGACTTCTTTGTGGCCTTTGTCGACGAAGAAGGCGCGGATTTTAAAATGACGCGCTCCCCGACTTGCTCGATGCCGTGCTTTTTCAAAGTCTTCAAAGTCGACGAAGAAGCGGAAGGAACAGTCTCTGAAGAACTCTTCTTCTTCTTCTTCAACTCTCTCACCTCTTTTGGCGCCCACTCCCTCTTTTCTCTTCTCGCTGGCATCGATTTCGGGTTCTTGTACCTCTTCACGGTGCCTAACCTTCCCAATTTCGCCTCGCTCATGAAATCTTTCGGGTGCGTGCAACCGGTGATGCCTTCTTGACACGGCTTAGTGTAATCCGTGCACTGCCACTTCGAGCAGTGCTGTAACGTGCACGTGTTTGCGCTCGGATCGCATTCGATTTGGTTTTCAGCGTGTTCGACCCCGTGAACGATGTATTTCAACCACGCGCCCCAATCGTAATATTCGGTTTGCCCGTATCCCGCCGGCATCTGCGGCGCCATCTTGATGTTCTCCGGATCGGCTTCTGTCACCAAGTGTCCGTTTTTGTCAACGTGTCCGCTTTCCACGGCCGCTCTGTACGCGGCCAAATCGGAATACTGCACGTCTTCCTCCGCATCAGTAATCTCGCCTTGCTCTAAAGTCCCGCTCGAATCTAAATGGTTCTCCAAACTCGCCTGATTTTGGTTCGCCCACGCGTGCGCGGCAATCTCCGATTGCTTAATCGGCCCGTTTTCAACTTGCGCGCCAATATCGGACATATATTTCGTCGTCGAATTTCCAACTTGGTACAAGAAAAACCCAAACGTCGCGTTCGGTGCCATGGCGTATTCCGCGCTGTACACGCCGCACGCGACTTCCGTCATATCTAAAGCTTTTTCGTAGAGAAACTCGCTGGACATTCCCGAGGTGATTAATTTCGCCCCGACTTTCCCGGTCCACGTGCTTGGGTCGAAATCTAAGCTGTAGATTAAATCTCTCGGGGAGCATCCGGTGACGAGCGTGATCGTTTCCTTCGCCGATTGCGACTGTGACGAACCGAGCAAAGACACACCAGACGAACCTTTGTTTCCCCGAAGGGAAGAAACGGCGAACGCGCACGCCGATAAAAAGGCGACGAAAGCGAACGCGGTGGTAAAAGTGGTGGTCTTCATCTTCGCGTCGTCATTCTTTGCCTCTTCCTCGTCGCTTTTAATGTTGTTGTTCGCGTCGTGGATTAAGGGCACTCGCTCCCCCGAGTGCGAGAACGTGGACACGAAAGGTGAAACCATTTGTACCGCCCGCGGCTTAAATAATCTCTCCAATCAGGTAAGAGATGACGGGAAAAAAACCACGCGCGAAGGAGGGAAGCGACTTTGAGATGACTTTACCGAGACGAAGGAGTCGATGAATAACAGCGTCGCGAGACGTTCTTTTGTTTTCTTCGAGGTGTATCGATCGGATCGCGGTTTTTGACGAAAGGACAGTCGCACCTTTAATGAGAGGCTTTAAGATGGTACCACTACCCTAAATCAAATGGATGTTCGAAAGGTCAACGAATCCAAGAAGGCGAGTATATGTGATAATATATTCGTAAGTACAGATTCTCTTTAAAATGCTAATGTATGTGTTATGTGTGTGTGTAATAGTAACTCTCTTCTCTCTTTAATAATGGTGATGAAAAAAACTCTCTTTTTCTTTCGCTCGTTTCGCCGCGTGTTTTTGATGATGAGATCTCTTTCGCGAAAAGCAGCTCCGCTCGTCGCGTTGTTAACCAAAGATTTTGGAAAACACGTTGTTGTTCGATTTGTCCTTCGTCTTTTCGCTCTTATCTTTGCACGAGACGATTGGACCATCGTGCTTGGACGCGCATTCGAACTTGTCGTTGAACGCGCTCGCGCCTTTGAAGATGTCCTCTTGCTCGGCGACTTTGGCCACCGACCACTTTCGTAAATCTTGGTCGAAGCTTTCGGCGTTGCGAAACATCGAGCGCATTTTCAAAGCTTTGCCGACTTGCCAATTGCCAATGTCTTGGTTGAACAGTTGCGCGTCTTCAAACATGTGGTGCATGTCTTCGCATCGAGAGGTGTCCCAGGAGCTAATGTCGCCGTCGAAAGAGTTCGCGCCGGAAAACATTTGCGACATGTCTTGCACGTGAGAGGTGTCCCACTTGCTCAAGTCGCCGCCTTGAAACGCCTTGGCGTTGCTAAACATTCTTCGCATGTTGGTGACGTGCGAAGTGTCCCACTTGGATAAGTCGCCGTTGAATGAAGAGGATTCATCACCCTCGACTAACATCGGAGGGTTCTGGAACGTTTCGTACATGTTCGTGACTTTCGACGTGTCCCAAGAAATCATCGGCCCGAACTCGTTGTCCATGCAATCGCCCTTTTTCGGCTCTTCTGCTAAACACAAAGCGACTTGCCGTCTGAAGTTCTCATCGGTTAAATCCTTCTCCGTGAAGGTTTTGGAGGAAAACGACGACGAGGAAGAAGAGGAGGAGGAGGAGGAGGAGGAGGAGGAGGAGCTCGTCGTTCGGTCGTCGTCATCGGAAGATGCTAAGGAACTCGCGTCATCTTTGGCGAGTTCTTCTGGTGCTGTTGGTGTCGGTCGCTCGTTGCTACTTTCGTAATCGCCATCATTGGAAACAGTTGTAGTTGCTGCTGCCGTTGGTAACTCGTGTTCTTCTTTTGGTGCGGCTGAGGAAGAACTACCGCCCCCAAAAAGCTTCTGCAACAAACCACCGGACTCTTCCTTTTCGTTCGCTTCCTCGACTTGCTCGTTGAAAGCTTGCTCTCTTTCCGCGGCGTACTTTTCCGCGTTTTCGTCATCAAAAGCCGTCGCCGAAGAAAGCGGTTCAGAATCTTCTTGCACCGCGTTCTCTTCTTCCGGGTTGTATTCCGGGTTCGAGACGAAGTGCGAGCGTTGCAATCTGTCTTCGACTTCTTTTTGCTTTTTCAACGTTTCGGACGATTGGCACGAGCTGAAATCGATAATCCCAGTCGCTTTGAAGCCACACTCCCACTTGGCGTTGTACTTGTCGGCGCCGTCAAAGATTCCAGTGGCGGAACCTAAGTGTTCAAAGTTCCACTTTCGAATATCACCGTTGAACGCTTTGTTGTTCGCAAACATTTGGTTCATGTTACGAACTTGAGAAGTGTCCCAGCTCCCGAGGTAGCCGTTGAAATCGGTATCCGCGAAGGCTTTTTGCATGTTGTGGACTTGCGTCACGTCCCATCTCGGCAAGATCCCGAACTTGGACTCTTTGCCGTACTGAACGCACTTACCATCGATCGGCGCTTCTTCCAAGCACGCGTTGACTGCTTCTTGAAAGTTTTTGTCGTTCAAATGGACAATCACGCATTGCTTCGGGTTCACATCGACCGGGATGTTACACGTCTCGTGGTCGCGGTCGTTGTAGCATCCACCAAAGATGTAAACGTGGTTGGCGTTCGCCGGACCGTGAACTCTCGGGTAAAACTCCATGTTCTCAGCGACGTGTTGCGTCGTGCAGCTGGACATTCTGGAGGCGATGTGCGCCGGGTGACGCGTGTCGAACTCGTTCGCACCAGTATCCGCAATATCGTCTCCTTTGTGCTTCTTGGAGGAGGAGGAGGAGGAAGATTTCTTGGAAGACTTCTTAGATGAAGACTTCTTGCTCTTCGACGAAACCTTTTCTTCTTCTTCTTCTTCAACTTCTTCTTTCGCCTCCTCGATTTCTTCGTCGAGTTCTTCAACTTCTTCGGTTTCTGCCGCCTTAGCCGCGTCGGAACCGAAACCAGCAAAGTGTTTGTTCTTGTGCACCTTCGCGTGCGTCGGTTCGACTTCCTCGACGTCAGCCACCTTAGCGTGGTGAGAGAGCAAGTGTCTGTGATGAGACTTCGTCGACGACGACGACGACGTCTTAATCTCAAACTCGGAAACTTCCGAACTTGCTTCGGTGGCTTTGTTCAATGCCTTTGACGCTTGTTTCTTGGTGATGCCAGACTTGCCCATCGACGCCGTTTGCTCCTTCACGAAGTCGCCGAGATCATCGCACACTTCCGTCGTCTCGCATTCCTTCTTATATTCCGTGCACTTCGTCTTCTCGCACACTTGCATTGTGCACGTGGTGTTCTCACACGTGATATCGGTGGTTTGGTATTGCGATCCTTGCGACAACGCAGACATCCACCATCCCCAGTCAAAGTACTCGCCGACGACTTCGATGCCGGAAGACTCGAGTTCCTCCTTAGCGACCGCGACGGGATCAGATTTCTTCGAACCTTTCACCGTCTTATCAGCAGCAGCAGAAGAAGAAGAAGAGTGCTTCTTCGAGCTCTTCTTTTCAACCGCACCGTCCTCGGATACCTCTTCCTCGATTTCTTCTTCGACGTGCTTTTTCACCGATTTCTTCGAGGACGCGTGCTTCTTCTTCCCGACGCTCGCCGACAACAACGCGGAGATTTCCTTCGCTCTTTCGTTCGCGTTTTGCTCCGCCGCCACGGCTTGCGCGGCGTAATCGGTGGTAGTAGAGGACGACGATTCCGTGTTGGTCGTCGCGGACGGTTTTAAAACCGAAGAAGACGGACTCATCTTCTTCATCTTCTTCTTCGAAGAAGACGCGGCGGTTTCGCCAATCGCCGCTTCCTCCTCTTCTTCCTCCTCGAGCAATACCAACTTCCCGCCAATATCGCTCACGTAGTTCTCCGGGTTCGCTTTCTCGTACAGGTAAAAACCAAACTTCGCGCCGTTCCCTAACTTGTACGGCGTTTGAAACTTCCCGCATCCGATTTCTTTCATCTCGATCGCGTCTTCGTACGAAAACGTTTTCGATTTGCTCTCCGTGATGAGTTTCGCCCCGACTTTGGAATCCCAACCTTCCGGGTCGAACGGCAAACGTTTCAAGACGTCTCTGTGCGAACACCCCACGGTTAAGGTGACTTTATCGTTCGAACCTACAGTTGTCGTCGTCGTGGCATCTTCGCCTAAATTCGCCACCGCTCGTTTAAACAGGTCCACGCCTCCTTCTCTTTGAGAAAGATCGCCCAATCGCGACGACGACGATCCCCGCGTCCCCGAAACGGAGTACGACGCGGTGGCAAAAAGGGACGTCGAAACGGCGACGATCGCCGTCGCCGCTTTTAACGGTGACGTGAAAGAAGAAGAAGACTTACTTGTTCTCTTCTGTTCGTCTCCGTTCAAAAGCGCTTGCGTTTCCGACGACAGAGGAGACATGATGATGATGTCAGATGATATACTAAACGCGCGCGTATAAATTTCTGCCGCGTCTGTCCAAGAGTCGAGAGAAAAAAAAGTCGAGCTCCTGTATATTTTAGGGTGTCACAATACACCCTAAATGGAAAAAATGTACTCGGACGACGAAAGAGGAAAATTCGATTTGGCGGCTTTAGTAGTATCAAAGCGAGAGAGAGAGAGAGAGAGAGAGAGAGAGAGAGAGAGAGAGAGAAGAAGACAAAGAGAGACGAAGAGGAGATATACTAAACGCGCGCGTATAAATTTCTGCCGCGTCTGTCCAAGAGTCGA
>Ga0181553_10005465_pt1 | contig 10652 bp, 7 predicted proteins | sample 011ome_17_FD_133753 | JGI IMG/M metagenome (GOLD analysis project Ga0181553, IMG submission 133753) | Coastal salt marsh microbial communities from the Groves Creek Marsh, Skidaway Island, Georgia - 011502XT metaG (megahit assembly) | ecosystem: Environmental > Aquatic > Marine > Intertidal zone...
GACGTTACTCCAACGGACGGCCGCTTCGGTATATACATTTCCACGCAAACCAATGAGGAAGATGATGGTACGCGTGGTCATTTTTTGTATCGAGTGACGAGTATCGCGTATTTTTTTCAAGACGACGAAGAGGGTGGTGGATCCGAGACAAAGAAAAATTCTTGGAAGCTACTGCTATTAGAATTTGTTGTGTTTGTATTGACAATGATGAATGAACTCTCACATCAATCCGAAATTTTTCTTCGATCTCGCCTCCAATCGCGCTCGAGCAGCCTCGCGAGCCTCCAACGCTTTTTGCTCCTCTGTACTCACACCCGTGGCTTTCTTCTTTTTCTTCATTTCCGCTCCGGTATCTTTCGCATCTTTGGAACGCGCATTAAAAGTTGCACCTCCAGCAGCTTCGTACGCCCTCTTTCGCCCGGCGTTTGTTTTTGCTTTTGCCGCTTCGTACGCAGGATGATTTGATCCGTAACCTAAATTGAAATTGCTCGTAGTTATGTTGATGTGCATTTTGTTTTGTTTCCTCTTTAGTTCGAACGCTTCCTCGACCGAAGTCGGTTTTAACTTTTTTGCGGGTTGCGACATTACTCCCACAGGAGCGACTTTCTGCGATAATCCTGCCGCTGCAATAGCAGCCGCTCCTGCTTTTTGCGCCTCGCTGTATGTATTGTTATTGTTGCTATTGTTATTGTTATTGTCGTTGCTATTTATTGGTTTTGTATGACCCGATGCGGCGGCCGGAGAAACGCTAACCGGTTGAGTAGTCGCTAGATGGTGTTCAGGAGGTGTTGGCGCCGAAGGTGCGTTTTCTGGACAGTTTTTCGACCATTTCTTGGTTATGTTATCGAAAAACATTCTACTCTTTGGATCAAAGTATGTTGAACTCATCCCGTGCCAGTAATACTTCGTGCGCTCATCCCAAACCCAGTCTCCGTATTTTTGTTTTAATCTGAACTCCATCTCCTCTTTTGCTCTCAATTCAACTGTAATCTCTTCCTCTAAAGCTTTCCTTTGATATTCTCCTTGCACTCGCGCTCGCTCGTGATTGCCCATCGGTCGGCTCGCATTTGCGCCTCCAATATCCTTTTCCGCAAAGGCATGCATCGCCTGATTCTCTATGTCTTGAATCTGTCTCTTCAAACTATCGTCGTCCGACTTTTTCTTCGCCGTCTTGTTCGCGATGTCCTTCATCTTCCTGTCCATCGCGTCTTTATGCTTTTGTGAACGCTCGTGCGTTCGTTTCTGAGAGGCTTGGACAAAACATTTACACAGCGCGCACCAGTTTGCTGCGGATTGAGCGGAGATGCTGTATCTCTGGTTAGGAGCACCCATTCTTGATTGCTTCCGCGTGAATGAAGAGAATTTGGTATTGAAAAAGTGAATATAATTGAACAAGAGCAAATAAAGGTCGCATAACGCATAATGAATAATGACACATCTTCATTACACATCATCATCGTGATTGCAAATCATCGAAATTCTTTCTAATCTTCCGCGTTCTCGACACTAAGAGCTAAAAACATTTCCTGGACGTCCTCGCAGATTGTTCCCACGTCCTTCGCATCTATGAGCATACACATCCGCATCGGCTTTGAGTCTTCAAACTCCTGCGGCTTGTCCTCGCCGCCGGCTTCCCACATAAAACTCCACTGCGACTCTTCATAAAATATCTCATCTTCCAGATTTGGAAACACTAATTCGGTTACTTCTTCTTCTTTTTCTCCCTTCTTTCGTTTCTTATTGTTATTTTTCTTGCCACCACCGGCCACGGACGGCGGCGGTGTGAACGTATCCAAGAAGCAACGCGATACTAATACATACTGATCGAAATCAAACTCTTTTTTCTTTTCATCCTTCACTGCCCATTTGATTTCATCGAACAACTGTTTTATCAACGGGCCACCGATATCTTGCGGCACGTTGACTAATCTCTCTGAAAGAATCAAACCAGTTTTCTTGGCGTTCAGAGCGTCTCGAACCAACTTCGCTTCCTCTTTCGGGGCCTTTTTCACAATGTGCGCTTTGATTTCCTGCAAACACTTGAACTCTTTCGCCTTATCCAAACTGATAACCGTCATTACGCCCAAAGGATCTTCCTCTTCTTCCGCGCTCACTCGAGAGGCAATCACCGAACCGACGTCGTCTTGTTTCAATATCATATCGACCAACTCGGAAACGTTGTATTGACTCCCGTCGCAATAGGCAGTGAGATAGGATTTCAAGTTTAAGAAGTGTTCCTCTTTCGGAGTGACGAATTCAATTTCAACGTCTATAAACGTATCGTTGTCGTCTTCTCCGTCGACGTCGGATTCATCCTCGTCTTCTTCATCGTCTTCTTCCTCTTCGTTCGATTCCGAATCTTCACCACTGTTGGCGGCTTTTGTCGATTTCGGCGCCGTTTTACTCTTTGTCTTCTCCTTCTTTTTCTTCTCCTCCGCGGCAGAAGCGGCGGCAGAAGCTGGCGCTCTCTTCTTCTTTTTGCTTTGTGGAGGCATCGTCAAAGCTCTCTCTCTCTCTCTCTCTCTCTCTCTCTCTCTCTCTGTGTGTGTGTGTGTGTGTATCCGTTGAAGCAAACAAAGTTCCTGCTCCACAATATAATAAGGAGAGAAGAGAGAATTTTTATGCTTTTTTTTTTGCTGAAGAAGAGAGGTGAAAAGAGAGTCAACGACTCCACACAACAAACCAACAAGAGAAAAGAAGAGGGAGAAACTCATCGTCATCATCTTCGAGAGAAAAAGTGCTCAAAAAGAAAAGCGCGCACCATAGAGAATAGATGATGCACAACGGGGCACGCACACAGAAGAGATAGATACACATGATGCTCTTCGGGGGGAACCACCGACGGGGGACCACGACGAGAACACCGCAAACTCGGACGACCGTTGTTCATAATACTAAAGGAGATTTTCTCGTATCTGAAACGACCGGTGGTCTCCCAACGGCAAAAATGCATCATCATCATCATCATCACCGTTCGGACGAGGAAGCGACGGCGAGGAGAAGAAGTTCACCACCATCGACGACGACGACGACGACGAACGCGGAACGATTGTGGGAATTACAGAGAGAACTCGCGAAAGAGTTAATATTCTCGGAGAACGATACCGCTTCGAAAGAAAAGAGGGGAGCGCCCAGAGAACGAAGAAAAGGGAGGACCAGAAAAGAGGAGGAGGAGGAGAAAAATTCGAAAATTATAAGAAACGACGAACAACGCGAAAACGAGAGCGCTTCTTCTTCTTCTTCTTCTTCCTCGTCTTCGCCGGCAAATTTTCATCACGAAGAACGCATTTTCGATCGCGAGAACAACAACAACGACGACGTCGAAGACGAACACGAAGGAGAAGAAGAAGGAGATGTGTTCGAGCGAGGCAGCGCGGTGAGACAGACGAAGGAGAACGACCATCAACACCAACGGCGACGGCGACGCTCAGTAATCGTCGACCGGTACGAAGACAAAGAACAAGAAGGAACGACGTTACGATGGAGCGATGAAGAAGAAAGCACTGAATTGCGAAGAATATCCTCTACGTTTAGAAACGGAAGCGATGATGACGATGAATGTTGCAGCACGAGCAGTCGCGACGAGGAAGAGAATCACGATACGAAGCCGCCGCAAGTGAACGCAGAGTTGGAGATGAAACTAAGACGGTACGAATTGAAGCACGTCGATTTAGAGTTGAAGCTTTCCGCGAGCGAAGAAAAAGTAAGCGAAGCGGCTCTCGTATTAGAAGAAGCCGAGAAAACGCGAGATATGTATAGAAAACAGTGCAATCGCGCGTGGGAGGAAGTGAAAGAGTTGGAACGCGTAATCGAGGAAGAAAGGAAAAGTGCGGCAGAAAAACTCTCCAATGAATTGCTCAAACAAAAACAAAATAAAGCTACGAAACGTGCCGAACGATTCAGGCTGAAAGGAAACAAATCGTACGCCGCGGGTGATCTTAGCAGTGCGGAAGGATATTACGCCGAAGCTATTTTACTGTTAGAATCGAGTGGAATGGGGCTGATTGATAAAAACCATCTGACATTGCGAACAAACAGAGCGGCGGCGTTGATGGCACTTGGAAGAGACAACGATGCTTTACAAGAATGTTTGAATGTGTTAAATGTGGACGAAGAGAACATCAAAGCGCTTTCGCAAGCGGCAACGTGTGCGTTATCCCTTTCGAATTTGAATAGCGCTAGAAAATACATAGCGAGGATCGTCTTGTCTTCGACAGCCTCAGTAGACGATTTACAAAGCGCGCACCAACAACAAGAAATGCTGCTCCGCGCGTGCATAGAACGCGATAAGTCTTTTGGAAACGATGCTTATAAACGTGCTGACTACGCCGAAGCTTTACGTCTTTATACTGTTGCTTTGAAAGACGCGAATGATGTCACGGATGTTACCGACGAGATCCAAAAAGTCAAAGTTGGTTTACATTCAAATCGTGCGGCTACTCATATGATGCTCGGGCACCCATTAAAAGCCGCGGAAGATTGTTGTGTGGCTTTGAAGTTTCATCCTGGAAACGTAAAAATTCAGTTACGATATGCCCGATGCCTATTGTTGCTTGGAGATTTCGAAGCTGCTTTCCAAGAAGCGAGCGATGTCTTAACCCGAGAGAATATCGATACCGTCATCAAAAACGAAGCAAACGAAATACACGAAGATATTCAAACTTCTGAAAAAGTAGTTCGAGAAGTTGGCCAAGTTTTAAAGCGGTTCGAGGAGGAGAGAGATGTCGCGGATGAAAACGAAGCCAAAAGAGTAAGCGAAGAAGCGTTGGAGAAATTGAACAAAGTCATGCAAATAGTGCCAAAAATACCAATGCTCATCACTCTGAAAGCCGAAGCGATGAGATTTATGGGTAAATACGACGAAGCCCGTTCACTTTTAGAAAGTAACGAACCTTCCGATGATCCGAGACGACGTGCTTTGGAAGCGCGAATATGCTTCGATCTCGGATATTTGAGCGCCTGCATCGAGGCAGCTTTACCGGTGACTAAGAGTGCTTCCTCGTCGTCGCCGTCGTCGTTAGACGCGTGTGTTCCCGACAGGGGGAAACTAATTCTCCTCGTCGAGCAAGCTGTGAACGCACAGGCCTCTCGAGAGAGAGGCAGAGTTTTATTCAAAGAAGAGCAGTACGAAGAAGCTATGGGTGTTTACAGAGAAGCGTTAGAGTCGTGCGCGGCGGATTCGCCCGTGCTCCAGGCGATATTCTTGTCCAACATATGCGCGTGCGAACAAGCTCTGGAAAGGTATGTCGACGCTTTATCTTCCGCTTCTATCGCTATTTCGTTAGCTCCGACGTTCGCGAAGGCTCGTTCTCGTTTGGCAACTCTGTATGGCGAATTGGACATGCACAAAGAAGCTATCGAGGCGTACGACAGCCTTCTCGAGCTTCCGTTGGATAACGAGGAGAGGAATGTCGCCAATTGGAATAAAAGGGAGGTTGAAAAGAAGAAAGCAGCCCAACCGAATTGGTATAAACTTCTCGGATTGAAAGATTTCGGCTCTGCAACGACAACAAGCGACGTGAAGAAGGCGTATAAAAAGCTTGCGTTGGTACACCACCCGGACAAAAATTCGGCTCCTATTAGCACCAAGCTGTTTAAACTCGTCTCGGAAGCTTCGAGGGTGTTGTGCGACGATACCGAGCGCGAAAAATGGTGGAGAGAACAGCGCAAGAAAACGTCAACGGCGAGTCATTCGAGCAGGCGAACGCCGGGCTCTGCTTCTTCTAAATCTTCTTCCTCAAACGCTAGTTCCTCTCGATGGCACTCATACGAAATTTAGAGAAAATATGCCAAAAACTTTTAATCATTCATTAAAACCAGAATACCGCAGCAGCGATACCTGTAAAGCAAACGAATCCTTGTTCGGTACTCCTTCTAGTGTCAGAAACTTTTCTTCGTTGTTGTTGTTGTTGTTGTTGTCGTTGTTCGAATGTATCCATTCCTTTATCTTTCTGATGAGACTCTTATTCCTACTCTCACTGTTCTCGCCACTTTTGTCCAGAGCACTTGTGAGAGCGCTCGAGAGCTCTTCCGCAGTAAACAAATCGCAAACGACGACTCCATTTTTTTTCTCTTTTTTTCTATTTCTATCGTTTTCGTCTATTTTTGGCTTTAATACTACTCTACTTTCGCGGCTATCGTTCCTGATGCTATCGAACGCGTCTATTTTCGCCCTAATTCTATCGAACACCGATGATGTACTTGTCTCCCCTATGCTTCGGTTTTCCGAAATCTGCCTAGCGTCGGTTGCGTCATCTTCCCATGCTGTTTCAACCATATCAGTCGCTTTCTCCACCGCGTTTACGACTGCCGATAAGGCGTGTCGTTTCAGCCCTTTTCGGACGACTTCTATGAGATCCTCGGGGACTTTGATGTTCTTCTTGGCAAACGCGTGCCGAAACGCATTTGATTTTATTGCAGTTTCAAGAGCCACTGTTGAAGAGGAAACGTAGCAGGCCTTTCCTTTCTTGTCAAAACTTTTCTCGTAAACATCTGGGACGACCCACCACGTCGTCGTCTCTGATTTTGTGCACGTATCGTTTTCCTTTTCTTCTCTCGCGAGAACGAATCTCACGAGCAAGTCGCGCGGATAGAGCGCTTTCATAGCAACACACCGTCGAGGTGGAATTCGAAGAAAGAAGTTGTGCTCCGCATTCTCATGGTTTCTGTTCATTAAGTCCTCCTTTCCGTTGACGTGCGAAAAAAGTAAACGTGCAACGCTCTCGTTCGTTGTTGAGGAAAAGGAAGAAGACGATGCAAGTGCATTACCACGCGTTCTGTTCTTGTTTACATAGCGGCATACTCTCGGAAACATGGATTTTTGTAAAGACAGTTGAAAGCAGAGAGGGGCCTAGAGGAAGAAAATAATTTTATGTTTTTCATACACCATGAAAAGATGGTACATCATTCCCTATATTTTACACGTACGTTCAAGTTCTTTATTGGAGCATAAGTAAGTCGAATTAGATAGTATTTCAAATTAATTAAAAAATTAAGATGTAAATTTCGCATTCCGAATTAAAAAATCCTTTTAAATTCCTTTTTCTTTTCTTCCAAGTTCCCCACTTGTAATATTTTATCCAAAAATTAAAATTAAAATCACATTTAGAATATATTCAATAGCGAAATACGTGAAGTTTTGGGGATATCAGGATCAAAACTGTCTAATAAAAGCGAAATGTATTTTTTAATTTTTAAATAAATTAATTTTAATTTTAAAAGCAGTAATGAGGCAGAATTGCGTAATAATTATAATTGCAATGAGTGCAAATAATATAAAGTTTTGGAAAACCAACTTGTTTCGGGATTGGTTTGAAAGAACGGAAAGGTTTTGTCTTTTTGAAAAAATAAGCTCCTTCCTTTTGCTCCACCCTCCCAATGGCCTCTTTTCCCGCCCAAAATAAAATAATTTCCGCACAACGAAAGTTTCAGAAAACAAAAAGAGAGAGGAAGATGATAAGTCAATCATCCTGAAGGAAAGGCAAACGAACGTGCCCACATGTGGTTTATCGCAGCAGCTCCGATTCATTCGCGAATGACGTTTTCGTGTCGTTCTTTTCCCGTCGCGGAAGGACGTTCCAAGAAGATATTTCTTCGCAGATCGAAAAACGACGACGGTTCGACGATCAAAAGGAGTGTTGTCACCCCACGCTGTAACAACAGCAACAATAAACGATCGGTAAAACGCTCCTCCTCTTCAAAAGGAGGAAGCTTTGAGAACAGCATCGTGTTCTCGTTGGCGTGTTTAGAGGAATTGACGAAAGTGGAGATGAAACGAGACACGCCAAAGTTGATCGATTTATGGATGGAAAAGTACACGGAGGCGTTAGAGTGGAAGTTGGCAAACGAAGGGTCGTTAACCATCAAGAAAACCGACGACAAAGTACCGTTGGCTCGATGGATCACTTACCAACGAAAACTGGCTCGTGAAGATAAGCTCACACCGGAAAAGTATGAAGCTTTGAACGCGTTGGGAATGTTCGACGTGAAGAGGAGGTCGAAAGGAGAAGAAAACAACGACCGCTCGAACGACGGTACAAAGAAGAAGAAGAAACAGAACCAACGGCCGAAACAATCGTGGGAGCAAACTTTCGAAGAACTCATCTTGTTCAAAGAGATCAACGGAGACGGGACGAAAAACCAACTTCCGATCAAATTGAAACGTTGGTTAAATGCGCAGAAAAACACGAAAAGTATGGAAAAGAGGCAATTATTAATCGACAACGGTTTCGAGGAGTATGTAAATCCAAAGAAAAACGCCCGAAGACGCGCCTCTTGGGACACGCGTTTCACCGAACTGAGACAGTTTCAAAGAGAACACGATCACTGTAACGTTCCAGCGACGTACCGATTAAATCGTCCGCTGGGATATTGGGTCGCCACGCAACGTAAAACCCATCGAAACGGAACGTTGAAGCCCGAGAGAGAGGAGGCTTTGACCAACCTCGGTTTCGAGTTTGAGCCTTTGAAGACGTGGTATCGAAACGGACCGAGAAACGTGGACGAGTTAGCTGGAAAAGTATCCGTCTCGTGGATGGGAAGAGCTGCGCCAGCGTACGAGGAGAAACAAAAACTAGTCTTTGAATCGTTACGAGAGAACTTTAGAGAGTTCGATATGCGATTTAACCATCGATTAGGGAGACTCGGGTCGATTAAGCCTGACATCGTCATCGAAGTCAACAATTGGGCGATGATTATCGAAGTGGACGAGTTTCAACACAAAAAGTACGAGCGAGACGGTGAAGATGATCGTTTAGAGCAGTTGAGAGATTACTTTAATATACCGTTGAAAGTAGTTCGATTTAATCCTGATCCGTGTTCGATGAAGGACGAGAGAGACTTTGAGGAACGCTTGGAGGTGTTAAAAGAACACGTCCGAAACTCGATCGAAGTCGCGCCTATTCGAGACGTTGAGATTGATTACGTCTGTTTCTAATCGATAATAGATGTTGTAATAATGTAGATGTAGTAGGGAGCTGTAATTTTATTGATATTAATATATTATGTGTATGGTAAAAAGGTATATAGTAGTTCTTCGCCCCATCGCTTCTTCTCTCTTCTCAGAGACAGAACAACTTTTCTTCTTCTTCTTCTTCTTATTGTATACGAAAGCTTCTTCCTTTAATTTAATACAAAGAACTTGCCGCCACGAACAGTGCGAGGATGCCAAACTCCGTGACAACAGCGGACGGACTGGAAAGACCACCTAACGGAACGATATCAACTCTCAAAATATTCTCGACGCCGCCGCCGACGAGGCACCCGATGGTGAGCATCGCCACGGTGATACCAACCGCTCTCGAAAGGACGACGTTTCTTTTGTTCATCAAGAAAATTGACGCACACACCGCGATGGCTGTTTGTAAACCGGGCGGATTATCAAATCCTGGTGGATTGGAAACGCCTTGGGCCAACACCCAAAGGAACAAAGCGCCAAACACGACGCCAGATTGCGTCAAAATATCTTTGGATCCAACTTCAAACACCGGCATGCCTGGAAGCGCGCTCGACGCGTCCTTCACGCCTTGCGGAATGTTTCTTTTAATCTCTTGAATCGGCGTCAAGACGTCCGCATACTTTACTTTCTCGTCCACGCCTTGTCCACTCGTCCGCTTCGTGAACGATCTCAAGAGTAAAACATCGTACGCGGCGTCCACCTGTTGTCTCTTCTCTTCGTCGTCCGGGAACTGCGCCAAAACGTCGTTCTTCGCTTTCACGATTTCCTCCGAAGTCGCCTCCGGTTTTAAACCGAGAAATAACAGCGCGCCTTCGTAATCGTACGGAGTGGAAGACTCGGCTGGAGATTTCTCCCCTCCTTCGCCCATTTCGCTTTGAATAGGAGTCACAATAAGTCGGTTTTTTCTTCTATTATTATTCTGTTTTTGTTGTTGGTGGTATCTTCCTCTCGAAAAGCTTCTGCAGGAAAAGTTGTTCGTCGTTTTAAACATTTTGTCTCTAGAGGACGTGGAGGTGGCATTCACACGCGTTGAGGAGTACGCTCTCGACGTAAACGACGACGATGGTTTTGATGATGAAGCGACGACGAAAGTCCTCATCGTTGAAGGAGTTCCAGTTGTAGTCGTAAACATTATTATTTTTACTGTTGTTAAAAAAAGAAATCGATCGTGACGTGATGATGATTTTGGATTCCTTCCTGAAAACGATGAATTCAAAAACAACAACAACAACAACAACAACAACGACAGGTTTAAGTCCGTAAAAGAATCTCAAATCGTACTCTTCCTCCTACTCCTACTGTTTTGCGCAGATGATGATGAAGATCGACAAAAGACTTTTTCGTCGTGTGGTTGTTTATGTGATGATATATAGAAGACGCACAACAACAAACAGAGTCGAAAAAGGTCTCTGATACTTTGAGAGGAGATATTTTTGAAGAGAGAGTCTCTGCGTGCTGACGAGAAAAAGAGAGCTCTCGAGAATATCTTTTCATGCGTTTTCATGGAAAATGGACTTTTTTCTCATGCACTTTTTCCTTTCATTTCTGTTCTCTGGCAAATACTACGAATGCTTGAATGATGATGAACAGTAGTAGGAAACAGAGAATACAAAGAGAATAAGAAAGAGAGAGAAAATGAGGCCCACGACGACGACCACCGCCCCTTTTCCTTCTTCCTCTGGCGGCGAAAACGTGA
>Ga0181553_10005474_pt1 | contig 10646 bp, 12 predicted proteins | sample 011ome_17_FD_133753 | JGI IMG/M metagenome (GOLD analysis project Ga0181553, IMG submission 133753) | Coastal salt marsh microbial communities from the Groves Creek Marsh, Skidaway Island, Georgia - 011502XT metaG (megahit assembly) | ecosystem: Environmental > Aquatic > Marine > Intertidal...
TAAATAAATATTGGACAGGATTATCCTAACAATATTTATTAGTCATAATTTATTGATTTACATTACATCTTAAAAAGCGTTTTTATCATTTTTCGAAATGAATCTTTTGGTTTATTCGCATAACAACAAGAACATATACCTTCCTTCTCATGAAAATATATTGAATCCGCACCTGGATAATAAAATCTTGTCATTAGCTTAATCATTTCAATTGGAAAATTTTCATTATCTTTTAATGTTTCTTCGATTAATTTCAACAGTTCTTCTTTACTGTTTATGTAGTAAAAATCGTCTTTACATACCTTGCAAGCTACTTTTTTACTTTGATAGTCAGGGTCTATATATACTCCTGATAATATAGCTTTGTAGTATTCCTCTTTTTGCTTTGCAAAATCGATATTCATTTTTGAGTTTTGAGGTTGTTCTATTCACATTTCATTTCAATTTTGGACATTTCATTCATTCATTGTATCATTTGCATAAATCTCACTAACTATATTCACATATTACATTCTATAGAATTACATTAAAGCGAATGTTTTTTACCATAAAAAAAATTGAAATACTTTATGTGTTTGATAAAGAACCACACAATTGCTTATTTCAATGAGTTCAAAACATGTTAATATGACTTTGGGTGAAGTTCAAGATCTGCTTCGAAATTTACGACGAGTGAAACAGTTTTATGCTAGACAAGTTACAAGCATAAATACCTCTATTCGAGAACACGACAAGATTGCGAAGAAATTGCAGTCTGAAAAGTATACGCATAATGTTCATTTTACCACTACGGATGATGAAGATGCAGCAGATGCAGCAGATGAATATGAAGAACATCAGTATGAACCGGAAAATATATCACCAGAAAAAAAAACAAATGAAAAAAGAAAAAAGATACTGGACAGCAACATGCAGGATTATGATGCACCTTCGTCTGATAGTGAAATTCGTGAACACAAAAAATTAAAACGCAACAATAAAATTCAAATTAAAGTGAAACAAAAGAAATGCTATAAAAATAAAGCAGAATAAGAGTAATATCGTAATCAGACTTATAAGAATTCAACTTCTATAGTAAAATTGAATTCGTGATTATCTAAATTTAATGGCGTACCGGTTTCATGTAATAATTGTACTTGTAAAGATCGTAGATTAGAGACCTTATCATAATATCGTGTGTTTCTCTCACTATTTTCGTCTAGCGTATATTTGATTACATTATTACTAATGTCAGTGGTTGATTGTGCTTTGTCTATAATATATTTTGATACATCATTTGTATTCATATGAATTTGTTTGGGATTTAGAGTATGGCAATAATCATTGAGAGAAATGTAAATATTATACATATCATCATATACGGCTTTTTCATTGTTGAGGTTTACATGTTTTAATATGTTATCCTTTATTTTTTTATTTTGATACAACGACTTTGCGATGTAACCCTCAGCAATTATTTCATCATTTGCAATATACGAATAATTTTTATACCCTAATGCTTTGGATATATCGTTGTTTTTATTAGTAAATACCACATTATGTTTATCTATATTGGACAATTTTATTTTATTATCTGAAACATCATTTAATGAAATATCGTTGCTTTTGAAATCTTTTGAACCAGAAGTATAAAGTAGATTAATTTTATTTGTACTTACATCATATGTTCTGTATCCATTGTTGTCATACACATCTTCAAACAAATCATTATCTATAAATTTCAGATAAAATTGTTTTAATTTGAGAGAAACGGCATTCAGAATAGGTTCATTTAATTGAAAAGTAAATGTTTTTGTTTGGATATTATACGAATTCGCATATCTGCTATGAAGATAATATGTTTCTGTTTTCGAGATAGACATAATTCTATATTATACTGCATACATATAATTTATTCATTGCAAGTACGAATTAAATTAGATTTTGTAGGATGGCAAATATAGTCTACAATAATATCACTCATTATATCTGCTGTATCGTGTATATTAAGTGATTTTATTGGAGATATATTTGTTTTTTTGCACCACAAAGATAATTCCGTGCATGCCAATATGAGCTGAAACGAGGAATGCAATTTTGATTTAGCAATTTCTTGAATCGTATGTAAAAGGACATCGTTTTGATAATCATATTTGTTCTCTTTTAGTAATTGAATACTACTTTGAACCGTAGCTTGCTGGTGTGTGTCCAATGATAACATCTCATTTTTTTTAAACCATAATTCATATAGCTCATTAGAATTGCTTTTGGTGGTTGAAAGTATCAAATAATGATTCTTTGAATTCGATCCAGTATTTGATTTTATTCTTTGAACAATAGAAGGAATAAGATTGAACGTGTGTGTATTCAAAGAAGCCAGTATGTTTCGATTTAGATGAGCTGTATTACTGAGTAAGAACATACATGTATTTTTTCTACTGTGTATTTTCAAACATTGCTTTATGTTTTTCAAATACTTATTATATGTAAGCATCTTAGATACAGCAAATAGATTGCGTGGTGGAGGTAAAGAAAACAAATGAATATCGTAACTTATTTTTTTCATTTTCAGTCGTTTCAACACATTGGACACAATAGATGCATCAGCCAATGGTCCCATACCACCCAACAAAAAAACAGGTTCCACATGAAGGTGATCTTTATCATTGAACATATTGTGTGCTTGAAAATGTATCATAGGTCGCAACTGTTCTGATCCTTGTTTTGTCGCAATTTCATTCTGTAAATTTTGATATCGACTAATATTGTTTGTCATTTTAATTACATATTTATACCAATATCGTTTCTCTCGTAATTTACGGAATACATCAGATTTATTTGTATACAGAATTGTATTTTGAGAGAATCGACATTTTTTTGTATTGTTTTTAGGAGGTATACTTTTTAATTTGTGTGATTTTCGTTTGGTCTTTGGTTCTGTTTTCATAAAATATACTCTTATTATTTATTTATCATCAAAAAGTAATTGAATTTCATATTTTATATAAAAGTACAAAATATGAAAAGACTAGATAGATAGACATATCTTAGATATAGAAAATTTAATTTAAATTAATTCAAAACTTGACAATTTATGATGTATTATGATTATTGACATGTTGCATATACGGGTTGTTTATTCAGTGTGTTCAGATACTTCAATATCGATTACTTCTTCTTCAGTTGTAGTGGTTGCGTCGGGTTCTGCTTCGGTTTTTACATCGGCCTTTTCCTGAGACTGTTCTTCTAATTCATTTGAAACTTCTCGTTTCATTTCTTGTTTGTTTAATTCTGGGGTTTCTGTGGTTGCAGTTGTACTTTTGTTGATTTCAACCTCTTCTTCGTCTTCTTCTTCTACACTTTCCAATTTCGAAGATTCCAGTTTTGTTTGGAATTCTTCCAAACTGACTCCAGATGTGAGTTGCTTTTCCAGATAAGAGTAGATTCTTTCAGCGAATTTAGATGGGTCACTGAGTACAAAACCAGAATCAAGCGAAGCACTCTCGTACAATAACAAAGTAGAATCACGAATATCTTCATCGTTTTCAAGACGAACCGCTAAACTCTGAATCATAGGATGGTTAGGATTAATTTCTAGAATTCTGTTCTTCCTCATGAAATCCATCATCGAATCTTGTTTTCCCAAGGCCTGTGCTTTCATGATTCTTTCCATATTGGCAGTCATACCAAAATTAGCAGAAACTAAACAACAAGGCGAGTCGACAATGCGATCAGAGACAACAACCCGTTGAATATCTGGTTTGATATAATCTGCCATTTTTTCGCACAAAGACTTGTATACATCCTTGGCATGCTCCAATTGTTTCTTTTCGTTTTCTTCGTCTCCTAAATCTACACCTTCCTTGCTGATACACAACATTTTCTTATCCTTGTATTCTGTTACCTTGTTCACTACATATTCATCAATTGCTTCTGTCAAGAACAATACTTCGAAACCCTTGTTATGTACTTTTTGCAGGAATGGGGAAGATTTCACATGTTCTATCGATTCACCTGTCAGATAATAGATACCAGGTTGATTTTCTTTCATGTTTTCTACATACGAAGCCAAACTAATCTGTGCGCCTTCAGACAAAGATGTTTCATATCGCAACAATTCAATGAGTTTTGATTGGTTCTTGTCGTCTTCATGTACACCCAATTTCAAATTCTTAGAGAATTCTTTGTAAAAAGTAGCATATCGTTCTTCGTCTTTGGTGAGATTCTCTAACATTTTAATACTTTGTTTGATTACTGCATTTTTCACAGATTTGACTGCGCGATTTTGTTGTAACATTTCACGGGATACAGTTAATGGTAAATCATCGGAATCAATCACACCTTTCACGAATCGCAAATAGTCTGGAAGAATATTATCAAATTTGTCAGTGATAAATACCCTCTTTACATACAACTTGAGTTCTTGTTTTGCGTTTTTGGTAAATATGTCATCTGGTGCTTTATCTGGAACAAACAACAATCCATTTACATTCACCTGACCCTCCACTTCGAAATGAGAAAGTGTAATGAAATCAGTTCCAGATTGAGAAAAAGATTTATAAAATGATTTATACTCTTCTGATTCAATATCAGAAGACTTTCTTAACCAAATAGGTTTGACAGAGTTGAGTGTATCCCATTCGGTGTAGGTTTCAGTTATCTTGGTCTTAGGCTTTTCCTTTTTCTCGTCTTCCACTTCAATTTGAGGCTTATCGTCATCTGAATCAACTTCATTTTCTACATCATCATCATCATCTACTTCAACTTCCCTAGTCTTTTCCATATGCAACTGAATAGGGAATGAGATAAATTGAGAATGAGTCTTGACAATTTGCTTGATCTTGCTTTCTTCTCCGTATGATAAATCATCTTCGCGGAGATATAGTTCAATCGATGTACCTCTAGTTAGTACATGGTCATGTGCATTATCTTCTTCTAGTGTGAAATTTGCTTGTCCCTCTGATTCCCAAACATATTGTTGATCTTCACCGGCCTTCCTTGTTCTCACCACAACACGATCAGCAACCAAAAACGCAGAATAAAAACCGACACCAAACTGTCCAATGAGATTCACATCTTTCTTTTCCTCCAAAGCTTGTAAGAATTTTTTCGTTCCAGAGCTTGCAATTGTACCGATATTGTTAAGAATATCTTCCTTGTTCATACCAATACCAGTGTCAGTTATGACTAGTTTTTTTTCTTTTTTTTCATATTTTATTTGAATATGTAAATCACTGTTTCCAGATAAAAGATCGGGGTTTTTCAGTGATTCATATCGCACTTTATCCAATGCATCAGATGCATTTGAAATCAGTTCTCTCAAAAATACATCTTTATTACTATAAAAAGTATGAATAATAATATGCATAAGCTGTTGAATATCCGCGCCAAATGTATGTTCTGTCGAACCCATATCAAGTATATACATATGTATTAAATTTGTGTTTATATATTTTTACGGATAATTAATTATACTGATCATAGCCTTATCATACTATATATAAAGGCATCACTATTTCCACATATTTCTTTATCATGAGAAGCATTTCTTTCTCTTTTATAATATATTTAACAGCAGTCCATTCATTCGAAAACTGTTTCATTTGTTTTACTGTATGTATATTTTCGCAGTAAGTTTTTGAATATCGACTTAAAATAGTTTTGATTATAGTTGAAATACTTTTTAATGCTGCTAACTCATTACGTTTACTAATAATAGAATTACACAATTTATGTTGATATAATTCAAATTCGTCTTCATTAATATTAAATGTTCTCATAATAGGCAATAAAATATCCATAAAATTATCTCTTGTCACAATAAAGCTTTGATTTCTATTTATTAAACATTTTTGTATCATTAGTGAATATCCAGGAAATTCAAAGTCAATATAAATACGATCTGTAAAATGACTATATTTTTGTAAAATAAATCCGTAAGCTATAAGATAACTTTCATTGCTTTTTTTACCATATGTATTAAACAATTGCATATGTTGTTTTACTGTTGCGACTGAATTTATATAAAAGCCATTATTTAGGTTACTATATCCCCATGAACATGCACAAGATTCTCCGGAATGATTCAACATATCAGCAAAAGGGACTAATGCTGTATGTTCTTTATCATTTTTTCTTATACCAAAAGCTCTAGTATTTACGACAGAATAGGCCCACAACCAATCATTAATATCAACAGCACTCTTGAATGAATGTAATAAATCAGATACTTCATGATACCTTTGAACTAATTGTTTTTTAATTATTTCAATTTTTTTTAACAATTTAGAATTTTCAAGTAAATTTAGGGTACATTTATCCCAAAATATTGGCAAATGACTATAATGTTTAGGTAAAATACGATAATATGGTTGGAAAAAATTGTTTTTATCAACTATGGTTTCAAGTATATAAAAAACTATTTTTAACTTTTCTTTATCATTGAACATATTTATTTTATCCTGTAATTCAAGTGAAAAATTGCTATCATATTCATCAGTTATTATTAACTTTTCTGGAATGAACATGATTACAGTATTACTATCAATACTTTTATTTGTATAAACACTCCTTTCATGATTGAAATCGTTTTTGATATAAAGATCTTTAAAAATAGCACCATTTTCAGCCAACCATTTTTTGAACGATGAAAATTTACTTTCATCGTCAGTTACTTCTTTTGTTTTATTGGAATAGAATTCAGTTTCTAATGACATTTAATACTATATTATTTTATGTTTTTAATTACTTTTCAAAATATTGCTGATGAAATAATATTTTTTGAAAATAATATAATCATTATATATGTATTGAATGTAGTTTAATTTTGAATGGTAAATACCGCCGTAAAAGACTGATTGTTCCAAACCTCCCAACTGATAGAAGATGGGAGAAATCCATGTCGTTGAGCATATCGAAAGAGTAGATGAACACATTTTCTAGGATGCGCATTTCTGTATCCACCTTTGACAAATGTATGCCAACCTACAAAATCTTCACGATCTAAATTGATGTACACTTTATCATGTCCTAATCGAGCATGCTCGATGATACTATTTCGAATACTATTTTGCTCATCCGTAAAATATTTATTTGCCAATTCTTCCAATTTTGCATTGAGTTGATTTACACGGGATTCAATGCGTTGGAGCCTTTCTTGATTTTCTGTTGATTCTTCTTGTTTTTTCTTGCTCATTTTTGCTTTCATACCTTCTTCGATAGCTTTTTGTAAATCGTCATCCCAATTTTTAGCATTGGTTTGAATTGGTGTTTCCAGAGTTTGTTCGTTTTCACTTGCAACGGATTGCATTGTATATCTCATATTTATGGTTATCTTTAAATCAATTTTTTTATTTGTGTGCAATTGGTGAAAAGTATTCTAAAAGTAATATCGGAGGCGAATCAAATTGTCTGTTGAACAATTTGCGAATAATTTTGTATATTTTGTAACCCCACATTCCATTTAATGAATTTAAAGTACCTTGTCCAATAGACAATGTTGATGCAAATACATTATCCATGCAAATTTTTGCCAATATATAAAACGATATACACGGTAACAAAATCAACCGATATAAAAAGAAAGTAAACGCAAAACACATATTGATTTTCATGTTATTAAAAGAACGAAATGCTAAAAATATGGTACTTAGTTCAGTCGTCATTGGCAATACGGCAACGTGAGATTTGTCTTGTATATAAGCTATGAATATGATCGTAAGCATGACAACACCATGTAGTATGAAATCCCATCTCTTTTGGAGTATACCACTAAATATATCATATACACCATACGCCATTGAAAAAAGCGGCAAATACTTGAACACGGAATGAGAAAACGACGATTCTGATATGTCACTGATGTCGAATATATTTACAAGTTTTGAAGGATGCGTCACAAAAATATAATGGCTGAGTACAGTTGTAATCACGGCATGAATAAATGAACAAAAATCAAAAGATTGTATCCAGTCAGCAAATATAGTTTGTAGAATGTGAACTGTAAAGAAAAATAGTTGACAAAGAATAAAAAAAGATGCGTCTAACATACATTCATTATTCTTTCATTTGATATGATAATACCAATATAAACTTAAAGTAATAAAAATATCAAAACTACAAAATATGTGCGAGTTTCAATCTATTTTCCTTGTTGCTATGCTGATTAATCTTGTCATACCAGTACATTATGTCACCAATGAATGTATTCGAGATTATAATCCGGCTATTAGCACAGTCGTTTGTCATAACGAGAAAAAGTGTCCATTGATATTTTTCATTAGCCTTGGTAACTGTGCTGTGTTTTCTATTTTATACGAAAATAGTCTACACGAAAATGGTAATATCTTTTGGATGTCATATATTTATATGAATGTGGGAGGCATATTATGTACATCATATGGTACATATATACATAATATCATAGCTGGAAATATATTCCTTAATATGATATGTATCATGTACCACTGGTGTTTATCATTACATCAAATTTATTATATCTATCCATTATTAACGTGTATTGCGTCAGCGAAGATTGTGTACAATGTAGTACTCATGATACATGTTGTAGAAGTTCCAGAAATTCTCAAAGAAGAAGCATTTGTCATATTTTTGTTTGTGATGTTTTATACAAACAATCATTTTCATCGATCAACATGCGATAATTTTAATATTGAATATATATATAACCCTGATGAACAACACAGCACCTGAATGGAAATCAACTCTCATGAATACAGAAGAACCATTGTCAATTCGTAACTTGATGAAAATGATTCAAAAATTATCAAAACAATATGATAATATCAGTCCAATAATAGATACATTCACAAATATAAATAGTACCGAATATTTTTTACAATCATTCAATGAAAATATAAAGATTGCTAAAACACTCATTTATAGAATTAAAGAAATGTCAACATTAGTGAAAAAACTTCAACATCGTAGAAATAATGTGTTCTGTAGTCTTCATGATTTTAACGAAAGCATTTCTATCATAGAAAAACGCATACAAAAGAATTCAAAATTGTCCTTCACAGATTCTGCGATGCGGAAATCGTCTCCTCAATGGTACTTTGATCAACTGCAATTAGACATTCAAACGCTTGGAACGTTATTAAATACATTGAATATAGATTTCAATATATTTAATAATGCAGATATTTTAACTTCGCAAAATGCGCTGAAACAATGCACAGACACACCACATATACCAACCGATACATCATACACTGATGACATTAAAAATACTTATAAGTACTGTAAAGATGGTGTATGTAACGCGTTATCGTCGTATATCACGCCAAACCATACTCAAAAATTGAAACGAGGTAAGAAAAAAACGCGGAAAAAGCGTTCAAAGAAGTGATTGTTTTACACACTTTAATTTCATGTGAGGTAGTGGATTAGACGAAGACAATATTGTTTTCTGGCTATGCCCTCTTAAATGTAAAATAGAGCGAACAGATACAAACAAGTCAATTAGATTCACTTCAAAATTGTTTCTTTCCAATGAATCATATAGGGCTTTTGTAAATGCTCCTTCAGGTTTACCTTCATACTGCACATCGTCTGAAGTTTGTGAATCTTGACACCCACTAAGCATATAAATATGCTGATTTGCTACAGTCTTTCTGTTTTCAACTCTTCTCGCTAAACCATACTTTGTAACATCAAACGAATAAGGTAAATCAACAACCGTACCAGAATGACAACAGTCCATTGTCAAAAATACAGGACATTTCGCTTCACTGATAATATCAAACAAATCGTCATCTAAAATAATTCCGTTTCTCTCAAAATCACACGGAATTAAGAATTCGTCCATTCCATCCAATTCGTCTCCGCTTCTATCAATAGTAGATGCACCGTGTCCAGAATAGTGGAACCAAATGTCGCGTAATTTATCACTTTCAGCTACAATAGATTTCAACGATTGAAGGATATTTTCTTTCGTAGGTAATCGCGTTGCATCTGGTACATCATCTCTTAGGAAAATAATGTCTCTATCACGAAAACCATAATGTTTTCTGGCCATGTTGTTTACTGTTTCTCCGTCGTTAATACATCCATACAATTGATTTGGGGTATTTGTGTAATTGATGCCAACTATAAGAGCTTTACCGTGGGAATTTTTACTTTTTATGTCAAACATATTATACCATATGCATATATAAATAAAAATACAAAAAATATTATCCATAAATGTGTTTAAAAAATAAAGCAAAATAATACATAACAATTATATATACGATGTATTCAGATATAGATTTACAACCACTACCGTTGAGAAGAAGTAAAGCAGGAATGTTCAATGAAAAAGAAACAATATATCATAAAAATTGCAATCGAAATATAAAAACAACACTTCGATATTCAAAAAGTAGCGAGAACATTAAAATGGATAAAATTAAAATTCCAAAAAATAAGGGGGAAAACAGCACATATTCAAAACAACATTCTGTATAAAATAATGCCCACTAATTACAAAATTGAAATGATTGTATGATTTTTTTTCTTTGCAATTACAATTCAAACATGCCAAAGATAACAATTAAAGTTAAGCAACCGAAAGTTATTTTGCCATTTAATGGTGATATTGATCACGACAAGTGTTACGCTGTTCGATTAAATTATCGGTTACACACCCAATGTACAAATTCCAA
>Ga0181553_10005482_pt1 | contig 10640 bp, 8 predicted proteins | sample 011ome_17_FD_133753 | JGI IMG/M metagenome (GOLD analysis project Ga0181553, IMG submission 133753) | Coastal salt marsh microbial communities from the Groves Creek Marsh, Skidaway Island, Georgia - 011502XT metaG (megahit assembly) | ecosystem: Environmental > Aquatic > Marine > Intertidal zone...
ACTTGAAATTTCAATTATAAATCTAATTCATGCTTAATTTGTTTTAAAAGAGTATGAATATTCAAATTGGATCTCCAGCACCTGATTTTAAACTTATCAGTTCTGAAACGAAAGAAATTTCCTTAAGCAGTTTTAAAGGGAAAAATGTCATTTTGCATTTTTTTCCAGCGGCATTTACGGGCGTATGCACCACACAACTCTGCACCGTTCGCGACGCCATCCATTTATATGAAAATGAAAAAGCGACTGTCTTGGCAATTTCAGTCGATTTGCCATTTACTTTGGCAAAATTTAAAGAAGATCAGAATTTGAACTTTACGTTACTATCGGATTTTAATAAAGAAGTAAGTCGTGCTTACGGAGCTATATATGAAGATTGGATTTTGGGGCTTAAAGGGGTTTCAAAAAGAGCCGCGTTTGTTATTGATGCGAATGGAATTGTTGTACATGCTGAAGTTTTAGAAAATGCAGGAGAATTGCCTGATTTTAAGGCAATAGATAAGGTCTTGGAGAGCTTGTAAAAGTTTCAATTTAAAAAGATAAAGAAGGCTAAAAAGAATTACGGAATTTCCGTAATTCTTTTTAGCCTTTTTGCATTTATTGCAAAATAGTATCGATAGGGGAAATGTAGGTTTGTCATTATGGATCTGCGCTTATCTTTAAAAATAATTTTGACCATTGTCAATTTTCAGGTCTTCCATGGAGATTTATCGGCTCAAAGTTTTATAAATCCAAATGGAAAGGATAAAACTTACACCAATAAAACCAAAAAAAATCCCCCTAGAAATTATTCAAGTATCAGTCAGAATTTCTTGGATTCTGTAAAATCCGTCCAAAAAGATTACCCAAAGCCCTATTATAAAGTGCATATACCAATGGGATTTCTAAGTGGTTTGGAGCAAAATCCTCAAAAAATTTATGTGAAATTAGGAAACGGTGAAGAAGGTATTCATAAAGGTAGGTTAGTGGCTGTAGATAACAACGGGATATATTTGTATAGTCAGGGAAGTGACAAATTTAGATTTATTGACTATAGTCAAATTGATTTTATACGAAGGGGTTTGATATTAGGAGATAAAATTGTCCGTGATGTTTTCGTTGGTGCTTTTGTTGGAGCTTTGGGTGGCGCTATATTGTCAGAGAGTTTCGATGAATTAACCTTATTATATGCCTTCGCAGGGGGATTAGCAGGTGGCTTTTATACGCCGGCTATAACTATTTTGCCGGAATTGATTATACATGGGATTCAGAATCAAATACCGGGTTATAAAACTAAAATAGACTACAACAAGTTGAATTTTTGGGCCTATATTGATATGGTCGATAATGACAGGGAAAGATATGGATCACAATTATTATATTCAGACTTCCCTAGGTTTGATGACAAAGATAAGGAAATGGTCAATGCAATCTCTGCTCCCATAAGTGTAACTCAATTTGATACATCTGATATCAATCAAATGAATCCCCAATCTTCAATATTAACTGAAACGACTTCACAAAATGAAACAGAGCTTGGACCATTTAAAGAGGGACCATACATTTCATTCAAATGGATGTACAGCGGTTTTGAATCTCAAAAGGTGGATGTTAACGCAATGAATAAAAGGTTTCCCAATTTGCGTTTTGATAGATTATCCGAAGGAGATTTGAAAGAGTTTAAAAATACCAGTGAAATTCAATATGCCGCGCTGTCAATATGTGCACAAATTGGATATGACTTTAGAAATAAGGTAACTTTATCGGAGAATCAAGAGTTTGACCTTGCTCAATCTTTGCCCATGTATAATGTGGTTGTTGTTGATGATAAAACGATTATGAATGCCCCTGGCATAACTTCGGTAGATAAAGATAATTTGCAATTGCTGTATGATTTGCTCAGAAAACGAAATAGGGGATAGCCTTAATAAATGGTTATATTTGTTTTATGAATAGAATCTTTGTCGTTATTGCGGTTCTTCTGATTTCCTTTTCATGTAAAGAAAACAATGAAAAAGATGGTCAAAATTCAAATGTTGAATGCGTGGTAAAGGGTAGATGGGTCGTGATGAATTCTACCTTATATGAGTTTGACGATAGTTTGAAGTACACCATCTATTCAACAGACGGCAAGTTTGGAACATTGGATAGTGCCATACCAAATCCCAATAAGTGGTGGATGGAAGGCGATTCTTTAGTTGTGGATTTGAACTTTGGGAATATTGTAAAATATGATGTTTCTTTTGATTGCGATTGTAAAGTTATGGAGTTGAATAATTCAAATGGCAAGGTGCGCTATTGGAAAGAAGGCTTTGACATTGGGAGCTGCCCGGATTAAAATTGCGATTTTTAACTTGGGAGTTTCGAAAAATCCATGTGGAATAATTCCCAAGTATGTCCGTCAGGGTCTTCAAGGGTTCTTTGTATCATAAAGCCTAGATCGCGAGTTTCATTGGGTTCCTTTCCACCAGCTTGTAATCCTTTTTCCATTAGCTTGTGCACATTATCAATAGAGTCTAAGGCCAAGGAATACAACGAAGAAATATGGGAATCAGGGTTGTAAATCGGTTTTTGGGTGAATTCTTTAAATTTATCATGCGTGAGAATCATAACATAAATGTGATCACTCCATACCATACATTTTGCTTGATTGTCTGAAAATTGAGGGTTCATTACAAAGCCCAGAGCCGCATAAAACTCCGCCGATTTTTTTAAATCAACAACGGGAAGATTGATAAAAATTTGTTTATCCATAGCCCTTCAAAAGTAATTATTGTTCGGAATTTTTTGGCGGCAAAAAATTATTCTTTAACACTGGGGGATGTGAAAGATTAGTTGCGTTTCACTCCGCTGATCCTTGTGGCCTAATTTTTAAAAGAAAAACTCCATCGCTATGCGCTGTATTTTTTATGGAATCGCTCTCGCCGGCGTTCTGCGAATGCGGACTCGATTAGTTGCATAAAAAAAGTCCTCAACGTCTCGTTGAGGACTTTTGATTTTGATCGTGCACGCGTAGGGATTCGAACCCCAAACCTTCTGATCCGTAGTCAGATGCTCTATCCAATTGAGCTACGCATGCAGTTGTTCGAGAGTGCAAGGGTTGGGAACACCCTCAAACGGAGTGCAAAAATAGAGGAATTTTTACAATTCAGCGAATTTTTCAAAAGAAATTAAGGTAAAATTTATGGCTAAAGCTGTAAAACGCTTAGAATAAAGTATTTTGCACTTTCGTATGAATTTTACTCGTGTATTCATTGTTTGTGCATTTCTGGCATCAGCCCCCACCCAAGCACAATTATTCAAATCTAAAAAGAAATCAAAATCTGCAGTAAATGCTCCGGCGAAAAAAAATAACGCCACACCAAGCATTACAGAGAAAACAAAAGGAATGAGTTTGCAAAAGGGCTTGTTTGATCTTTACAAGGACACACAAAGTGGAGAACTATTCATGCAAATTAATGCCTCACAACTAAATCAAGAATACATCCATTTCACGTATACCGAAAATGGCGTAATTGAAGTAGGTCACCATCGCGGATCGTATCGGGGAAGTCGGATTCTTAGTTTCAAGCGCAGATACAACCAAATTGATGTAGTTCAGCATAATACGAATTATTATTTTGACCCTGAAAATGAGGTGTCAAAAGCGGCCAATGCCAATATTTCTTCTTCTATTTTGGCATCAGAGAAAATAATTGCCCTCGATACGAATGGTAATATTTTGATCTCGGCTGATGCATTATTTTTAACAGATAAATTACATGAAATAAATGCGGGCTCAAGGAGCCCAAGGAAAGGTTTCAAACTAGGTCGAATTTCCAAAGACAAAACCTATTACGAGCGGGTAAAAAACTATCCTGAAAATACGGATTTTATCGTCAACTACGCTTTTGATAATCCTGCCCCAGATGGAGGCAGTGAATCCGTTGCTGATAATCGCTATGTGAATATATTACTGCAGCATTCCCTAATTGCTGTGCCAAAAAACAATTTCAAACCACGTCGTGATGATTATCGTATTGGATATTTTACCGAACAAATTAACGATATGACCGCAACAGGTTATACCAATTATAAGGATGTTATTCATCGGTGGAATCTCGAAAAGAAGAACCCTGATTTAGCTAAAAGCGAGCCAATTAAACCGGTAGTTTGGTGGATTGAAAATACAACCCCAAAATATTTGAGGCCCATAATCAAACATGCAGCGTTGCAATGGAATAAAGCATTCGAGCCGCTAGGATTTATTAACGCGGTTGAAGTTTACGAACAACCCGATACAGCAATCTGGGATGCTGGAGACATCCGCTATAATGTTTTAAGATGGACTTCCTCACCGAATCCGCCGTTTGGCGGATATGGTCCTTCATTCGTGAATCCGCGCACAGGAGAAATTTTGGGTGCTGATATCATGCTGGAATATATTTTCTTGACAAACCGAGTACGTTTAACAGATGTATACGAAGTTCCAAAAGGATCCCAAGATATCTGTCATGCGAGCAATGTTTTACACGAGGAATGGAACAAAGCACAAACTTGGGCCCAAATTTCCCAATTAGACAGCGGTGAATTAACCCGTTTATTGGAAGAGTCATTGCATTATTTAATTCTACACGAAATGGGTCACACCTTCGGTTTGAATCACAATATGAAGGCATCGCAGTTAAATTCCCCGGAAGAACTTTTGAATCCGGAGTTGACCTACAGCCGCGGACTCATTGGTTCAGTAATGGATTATCCTGCGATAAATCTTCCTCCGAAAAAAGACATTAAAGTACAATACGAACAAGTGGAACCAGGGCCCTATGATTTGTGGGCGATAGAATACGGGTATTCGATTGGGTTCGAAAATGAGGATGAAGAAGAACAACGATTGGAACAAATACTTATGAAAAGTATCATGCCTGAGCATACGTTTGGTAACGATGCCGATGACATGCGTTCTCCCGGAAAAGCTACCGACCCAAGAATTAATGTGGGTGATTTAAGCAATGATGCCATATCCTATAGCATAGGTCAAATTGAATTGGCGGAATCTATTATGCCAAAGCTTTTGGATCGATATGGTCACGGACAGCATAGTTACGAACCTCTTCGCAAGAGCTTTTCTCTTTTATTTGGATCGTATGGCAAAAATGGAGGCATTATTTCTCGCTATATAGGTGGCGTTTATGTTGAGCGTTTTATGCCCGGTTTATCCCAAACGAAGAAACCGTATCAAGCCGTTCCTGCTAACGAACAGCGCCGTGCCATGGAAGCTTTATCCAAACATATTTTTGCTCCGGATGCTTTTAAAGTTCCCGATGGGTTGGTCTATTATCTTCAAACGGAACGTCGAGGTTTCAATTTATTTCCCAAATCAGAACTGCCATCTATATATGAGGCAATGTTAAATACACAATTGTCGGTGTTAGCGCATTTACTACACCCAACCACGCTAGACAGGTTAAATGAAAGTTATTTCGTAGGAAATACGTATACCCAATCGGAGATGTTACAGTCATTAACGGATGCGGTTTTCAAAGTAGATTTGAATACGCTACCAATACTGCAAAGACGTAATTTACAAATCGCCTACACCCAAAAATTATTGGCAATTTGGAAAGCAAAAGGAGGATACGACGGTGTTACAAAATCCAATATTTTGGCAGAAATACAACGTATTTACTCTTGGGTGAAAAGTTCGAATCAAGTGTACTCAATTGCAGTGCATCGAAACCATATCAAACAGTTAATCGATACGGCTTTGAACGATTAAACCTATTTTTGCGCTATATGCAAATATTTCAAAGAAGTATTTTTGCGTTTTGCGCAGTATTTACATTTCAATTGGGAGCTCAAGTTTCCAATGATTCCCTTGAAACTTTATCAGAAATTCAGCTGAGTTCAAATAGATTGTCGGTGAAACTCAGTGAATCGGGGATGCATTATTCGATAATTACTCAGAATGACATCAAACATCTCCCGGTTCAAAATATAAACGAGTTATTGGCTTATGTGAGTGGTGTTGATATTCGTCAAAGAGGTCCAATGGGTACTCAAGCCGATATTGGGATTAGAGGCAGTACGTTTGATCAAGTTTTGGTTATGGTGGATGGAGTTCGCATGTCGGATCCTCAGACCGGACATCATCAGATGAATTTGCCAGTTCCACTTCAGATGATAGAACGAATTGAAGTCATTCGAGGAACTGCTGCCCGTAGATATGGATTGAATGCGCTTGGAGGTGTGGTGAATATCATCACGAAGAAAACAAACGAATCCCCATTCGCAATTGAGGCCTTTGGAATGCAGGCGGGAAATACTACCGTAAATGAAGGTATCAATGGTGGATTAAGACTTTTTGGATCTGCGCAAAAAGATGGTTGGAATTTTATGGCCGCAGCTGAAGGACTTCGTGGAAATGGTTACCGTTATAATACCGATTTCAGACAATTGCGCACGTATGTGAAAGTTTCTAAAGAAAGTTCTTTGGGCAGTTTTTCTCTTTTCGGCGGAAGTAATAACAATACATTTGGTGCAAGCTATTTTTATGCGGCCCCCGGTGACTTGAATTCGCGTGAAACCGTAAACACGCAATTTATAAATACAAAGATAGTGGGCAACCTTAGCGATGTCGATAAATTAACAATCAATGCATCTGGTCGTTGGAATTACGATCATTATATCTATACTAAAAACAATCCATCGATTTATCAGAATAAACATCAAAATCAAGCCATTCAAGTAGATGCAGCTTACTTGCATTCATTTAAAAATTCACGATTATCGATTGGCATAGAATCACGCAGTGAACGAATCAATAGCAGTAATTTAGGTAATCATCAACGTGACATATTAGGAGCATACGGTGAGTACATCAAAACCTGGTTTGGTAATTTTACAACAACAGTTGGAGCGTATATGCTGCATACAGATTTTATAGGTTACAATATCTATCCGGGCGCAGAATTTCAATGGGGTATAACTGAAAGTTCGGCATTCTGGGGCAATTGGGGAACAGGGCAACGCTTGCCTACTTATACCGATTGGTATTACCGAGATCCCGGAAATAGTAGTAATCCCAATTTGAAATCTGAAAGTGCACAAAACTCCGAATTAGGTTATAGGTATAAAAAGGGGAATTTCACGACTCAAATCTCTGTTTTTCAAAAGGCCTATTCAAATATGATAGACTGGATTCGACCGATTGATACATTGCCTTGGACTCCTGTGAACATTGCCAATTTAACATTCAATGGTATTGAGGGTGAATTTAAGGTTGTGGACTTCATGCCGGTTTTATCAGAAAACACAGAGTTTGTGTTCAATGCTTGTTTGTTGGATGATAGCCAATTTGAAAACGGTGGATATCAATCAAAAAATGCGCTGAACTACATGATGTACCAGCAAAATACGCGGGTACGGTTCAAATTATGGGAAGGTGAAGATTCAGAATTTCAAAATTCCGTTTATCTAACAGGTGTATGGAGGTTGGTAAACCGCACGAACGGCAATTCATATCATATTTTCGATGCTAAATTGGAATTTACTAGAGGAAAGTCTTGGAATGCTTATGCAAATTTCATGAATATCGGAAATACACAATATCGTGAAATTGCAAGCGTCCCTTTAATGCCTCGCTGGTTTGGTTTGGGAATTGCAGCGAAACTCTAATACATTAATAATGAAGAGGACTCAAATTGGTTTTGCTATGATGATGCTGGCATTGGGAATAGGTGCTGGAGCCATGGGTGCGCATAGTTTAGAGAACGTTTTAAGTTTGCGCTATTTACAAGTCTGGGAAACGGCCTGGCGTTATTGGATGTATAATATGTTAGGTATAATGGTTTTGGCAACTTTTGTTGATCCTATTAGAGATGCTGATCAATTAAGCGATAAGTTCTACAGGAAATGGGGCGTATTTAGGTGGTTGTGGATAGGCAGCGTGACGTTTACAGGAACATTATGCCTGGTTTCTGTGAATGAGGTATTTGGCCAAGGGTTGCGAAAATTCGGTGCCATTACTCCAATTGGAGGCATGATCCTAATTTTTGCTTGGGCCATTGGTGGGATCGCTTTACTTAGGCATCGAAAGCAATTCCAGTGAGAGAGTTGTGAAGATTGCTAGAATTTAACGAACGCCGAAAATTTAATTCCAAAATTGCGTTCCGGGTACGGGCTTCTATAGGTCAATCTCCAAATAGCATCGACTCTGAAAAAGCGGAACATGTTTTCAATTCCTAACCCGGCTTCCATGTAGGGCATGTTCGAAAAACCGTTTATGGGAATCAAATTTTGTTCGGATTGAATTTCTTGAGGTATTAGCGCTTGGTTCTCTGGACGTAAAGTTCCTATTACCCCTTTGGTATGAATGATTTCACGCCATTTAAGCTTTGAAAATCCGCCAATTTTATTAAAGAAAAAACCATTGAAATGGTGGGAAAACGACCACTGAAAGCTTTGGTCGGCTACAAATTCAAATAGTTGCATTTGATTGAATGATCGGTTATTCAAAACCCGGGATTGATTTCCCAATGGGATGTCCAATAAAGGATAGGGAATAATCCCAAAAACTTTTGATGCTTGGATTTTTGAAACAGTTCGCCCAACCGGTCCCCATATTTTAGTGTGTTCCCATTGGGTGGCGAGACGCGTATATTCAAATCGACTTCCTAAAAAACCTCTAATTCCTTGCATGAGGGATAAGGTGTAAACGGGACCAGCTGGACTCATCTTTTTTCTGCGGTTTCTGCGTACCAAATAAAAAGCTCGAGGTTCATATCGGATTTTTAATGTTGCGGTGGCATTATTTAGGTTGAATCCAATTCGATTACCGGGAAGTGAGTCGTACCATGCGAGTTGGAAACGCTGATTTTCGGGCAATGAATACCGGCGGTGTGAAAATACTCCGGAGACGCTTAATCCACGTGCAATATCGGTGCCTATTTCAATTTTTTCCGCTTCACAATAAGTTAAGGACGTATTATAAAACATATTTAAAGCAGTCACGAGTGCATCTCCACTTGAAACCGCATCGTTATCTGAAAATCCAATTAATTCTACATCTTGTGAATGTGCAATTTTCATGTAGGTACCGTTATTAGCATTCGGATGCCAACTAAATTTTACACCGTATTTATATCGTTTGTCGCGATATCCATAACCAATAAAACTTTCCCATTGCCATTTTTCCGTAAGGCGGTATGAAGTACGAAACCCCAATCGAGTTCTTATACCTTCTAAAGGGTTGTAACCTGCCAAAAGGAAATAAGGCCCGAATTCTACAGGCAAACCAGGTCCATAATAGCCGTCAACCATCAGGTTTACAATGCTCACGCCTTTTACAACTATTGGAATTGCCTTAACAGAGTCGATTTGTTCGTGTATTTTTTTATAGGCTTTACTCGGATTTAAAACAGAAAACTTCTTCCAAAATGAAGAATCTCTCTCTGTAGCATTTTCTAATTTCTGAATGCGTTGTAATGAAAAGCTGTCGCTTATATTGGGTTCTAATTGATAGGATATAGCGTTTATTTCATTCAACGCTATAATACCCGCGGTATTGTTGCTTAGGTCTTCCATATCGAATGAAATTCGACCGTGTTTCAAAGCCCATTTGTTTTCAAAACTGGTATCGATAAAATGTTCTTGGGTGATTTTCAATCTATCGATATAGTTTAAATTGGATGCTCCCTGCAATTCTAGTACGAATTTGCTAATGGCACCCGATTGTTCTTGAATCCACAAAAGTCCTTTAAAAGCGACATCCTGTTCGAATTTCGGGCGGACTTTAACAATAAATTCCCGTAGTTTATTTTTTTTGTCGACACCAATTAATTCGTAATCATAAGTCGAAGTAGCTTGAGGTGCAATAGGTGATGGTATTCCTTTTTCAAGGAAGGTTAAGATCGGTTTATAAATATTATAGGTAAGGAGTCCGGATCCTGTAACCTGCGAAATGAAATCTCCTTGATCCACACCAACGCCATGGACTCGGCTACCTAAAATTACCTCTTGCTGTTTATATGGATTGGTTTGTTGGAAAACTTTACTAACTGTTTCAGAGTGAAAAACCGGCAGTACGCGTTGGGTTGAATCACCAGTCACATAACTCATCGTGTCAGAAAGTTCAGATAAAGATTCCCCCAATTTTTTATTTAAGAAATTAGAGGAAATATGATTCAGAGCAACGGTATTCTGAGTCCGAATCAATGAGGAGTGATTTGGATAATTTAGAGGATTGTGTATTTCTCGATTTTTTTGAGCCAGTTCCACCCATTTCAGTGCTGGATTGATGCCTAATGAAATCCTTACTGATTTAGTCTGGATGATTTCTTGCTTAAGTACTATTTTTAGATAGTTGGAAGTAAATGCAGAATCAATAGGTATGATGGCTTTTTCATAGCCATTAAAGAAGCAAACAATGGTATCGTGGAATGGATAGTTTAGGGATATGAGAACTTTGCCATTAAAGTCAGTTTCAAATTGCTTTTGTGTGTTTTTAATAAGTACAGATGCAAATGGAATGGGTTCATTCGATTGCTTTTCAGAAACTACAACGGTGATAGGCTTGATGGATTGGGAAAACAATGAATTTATTCCCGATAGGAACAGTAAAAAAGTCAAAATGCCTTTAATACGCAGCACCAAACAAATTTAGAGATAATAATTGAGTTTCA
>Ga0181553_10005491_pt1 | contig 10631 bp, 8 predicted proteins | sample 011ome_17_FD_133753 | JGI IMG/M metagenome (GOLD analysis project Ga0181553, IMG submission 133753) | Coastal salt marsh microbial communities from the Groves Creek Marsh, Skidaway Island, Georgia - 011502XT metaG (megahit assembly) | ecosystem: Environmental > Aquatic > Marine > Intertidal zone...
CAACCCCTCGATTGGGCGCGCGGCGGCGGCGACGCGTGCGCGACGCGTGCGCGCGTCATACGACGTCGGAAGAGGAGGAGACGACGACGCGGCATAGAGGGCGACTTGACGTAGGGCGTCGACCGCGGACGACGACGACGACGACGACGACAGTGCGCGACGACGATGTTGCGACGGAACGCGCGTTTGCGCCGGGAGTTCATCTATCGCAAGTCGCTCGAGGGCAAGGCGCGCGAGTTGTACGAGAAGAAGCGCACGATTCGACAATGCTTGGAGGATGGTAAGGTTATTCCCACCGAGTTACGTCGAGAAGAGAGCGCGTTGAGGGAGGAGTTGGCGATGGAGGATACGCGCACGGCAACCTACGGGGCCAACGTCGCGGATGACGAGTACGCGAGGGCGAATGAAAGCGAGCCTCGGGTGTTGTTGACGACGTCGCGCGATCCTTCGAGTCGATTGACGCAGTTTGCGAAAGAGTTGAAGTTATTGTTTCCCACGTCTCAGCGCGTGAACCGGGGGAGTCAGATCTTACCGGATTTAGCCGAACTTTGTCGTAGCGGCGGGTTCACCGACTTGGTCATGGTGCACGAGCACCGGGGCGAGCCGGATGGGTTGGTGATTTCGCACATGCCTTTCGGACCGACGTGTTACTTTGGGTTGTCAAACACGGTGATGAGGCATGATATCAAGGACCAGGACATCGGACACGTGTCCGAAGTGTTCCCGCATTTGATTTTGGAAAATTTTAGCACGCCTTTGGGCAAGCGCACGGCGACGGTGCTCAAGCACTTGTTTCCCGAACCCAAGGCGAAGAGTAAGCGCGTGGTGACGTTTGCGAACGATGCAGATTATATATCTTTACGTCATCACACGTATGAAATGCCTCGTGGTGCGAAATCCGTCGCCCTCACCGAGGTTGGACCGCGCTTTGAAATGCGCTTGTATCAAATCAAACTCGGCACCGTCGAGCAAGACGACGCCGACATCGAGTGGAGCTTGCGGCCATTCATGCGCTCGGGTAAGAAGGCGCGATTGTAGAACATCTTCGAATACACAGTATTAGAATCAATAAAAGCAAATAACAAAACAAATCACTACTACTAGAATAAACGCGGCGCGTGCACCATTCTCACGCCGAGCCTTCTTTTGTGTACGCCACGTCCAAGCCCTCTACAGAACCACCCGATCGATCGTGCTCTGGGATGTGCGTGACGTCGTTGAACACTTGCAAGCCGACGCTCTCGCCGTCCTCCGCGACGTCAAAGCGCAATTTATGCACGCAAGCATTTTGTGAACAAAACAACGCCGGCTGCTTACCAGTCGTCCTTGGCGCATTAAATAACGTTTTGAACAACATATCAATAAACATCCCGTGCGCGACAATGTATAAATCCTTCGCTGGTTCCTCCAGAGCGTTCATCGCGCGCGCGCGCGCCCACAACCACTCCGCCGTCCCGCGCGCGCGCTCTTGCGCGTCGCGCACGCTCTCGCACCCACGCTCGGGTGACCACCACCCGTGCTCGAGCTCCAGTGGAACATCACACGCCGGAAACGCATCTTCCATCTCCGCCTTGGTCATCCCAGGTAAACCCACGACGCCGCCGCCTCCGCCGCCTCGCGCGCCTCGAAAACACCCCCCGTGCTCGTGTAAATCCGCGCGCACGCCAAACCTCACCCCGAGCCCGCGCGCGAGGGCATCCGCCGTCATCAAACACCGTCGCATGGGTGAACTCCACACCTCCACCTCGCGCGACGTCGACGTCGAACTCGAACTCGACCTCGACCTCGCCCCGCCGCCTCGCGCGCGCACCGCCGCGCACTGCGCCAGCCCTCGCGCGGTCACCCCAGGATCGTGCTCGCGCGCGTCGTTCTCGATCGTCGCCACATCCAGGGCGTTATTCGTGCTCTCCGCGTGTCGCATCACGTACACATCCATCGTCGTCGCACCGTCGTCGTCGTCGCGAAAGTCGTCGTCGTCACCCACTCCCGTCAGCGTCATTCATGCATTCGGACTTTCACTCATTCATGCATTAATTCATGCATGCATTCATCATCAATTCGGTCACGCATTCGGGGCGGTGTACGCCAACGCCACCGCATGTCCGAACACATCCATCCATCCATCCATCCATCCACGCCCGCGCGTCCTCGCCCGATGATGTCGAGCGCGAATGCGAATGCGAATACGAATGCATCATCATCATCATCCGACGACGACATCGAACGTCACAATGCGATGGGGTGCGCCCCGTCGTCGTCGTTCGCGTCGACGACGACGGCGTCGGACGTCAGGGGCGATGGCGACGTGCACGACGACGACGACGGTGGTGGTGGTGGTGCGACGACGACGACGACGACGACGACGACGACGGTGACGTTCGATGGCGATGGCGATGGCGACGACGACCATGGTCACGCGATGCGGAGGTCGTCGATGCAGTCGCGGTCGATGCGCGGACGATCTCACGTCGTCGCGGGTGGTGGCGCGCGTTTACGGGGCGGTGGCGGAAGTGCGCAGGCGCAGGCGCAGGCGGACGTGCGTCGCGTTGGGTCTGGGCGGTTGACGCGCGCGTCGTTGCGGGCGGGGAGCGGCGAGGGGTTGGTGACGGCGACGACGACGTCGGGCACGGTGTTGCGGTCGCCGACGAGGACGAGTGGTGGTGGTGGTGGTGGGGATTGGTCGGTGCATCGCGGGCAGGCGATGGGGCGGGACGCGGCGGCGGGCGCGGGGAGGCTCGAACGCGGCGGCGACTCGGGCGGCGACGGGCGCAAGGCGGGTCGGTTGAGCTCGGACGCGCGGTGGAGCGTGGGCGGTGGAGCGGTGCGCGCGGAGGAGGATCAGGGGACGCCAACCAAGGCGGCGGCGGCGTTTACGGGGGCGCGTGCGAATGCGCCCGCGTCGCCGCCGCCGCCAATCGGCGCGCGCTCGTACGCGCAAAAGCGCGCGTGGCACAAGCGCACGATGAGCGAAGATCCCAACAGCACGCCGTCGGCGTTTGGGCGGTGGGCGCTCGGGAGCTCCAAGTCTCGCGGCGGTCCACGGCGATCGGAGACGACCGTTTACGAGGACGGAGGGGTTGAGCATTACGCGGGCGGCGACGCGACGGGGGCGGGGACGCACCGGAGCGCGCACGGCGGCGGGATACAGGACGTCATTCAAGCCCTGCGCGAGCAGCAAAATTTCGTGCGACAGCTCACGGTGGAAACGATTAGATTGTGTCGACCGATGTGTGAGCTTGAACCTTCTATCGATGCGTTGATGCGACTGAAAGCTATTGATCGCGAAGCGGCGGCGCGAGTTCAAACTTGCCTCGACGCCGACGCGCGCCCGAACGGCGCTTTCGACGGGAAATTACGACGGGCGAATTCATCCACGAGCACATCGCCAAACGTAGCGGTCGCGAAAACAGGCCTGGCCAAAAAAGGGCGCGTGGAATTTTCGCTAGATGACGTCGAAGCCGAGTTGGTGAGCGTGCAGCGACTCATCCAATGACGACGAGACGCGTATGTTAGTACTTTGAAACGCGACGTCTTTACGGACAATAAAAAGCTCTCATCGCGGGGTGCGGGGCGTATGTTTATAATATTAATGTATACCAGGTTGGTTTTTATCTTTTGCGAACGACGCGTGTATTTGTATGAGTGAAATGTGTAGATTCACAAGCCAAAACTAGAAATGAACTATAAGTTTCAACTGAGACCAGACAAAAGCGCGCACGGCGCGTCGCGGTGTTTAATCGAACAAGTCGAAGTCGGCGGTTTCTTCCTCTTCGTCGTCTTCTTCGACGACAGCCGCCTTGGCCGCACCACCGCCAGCGGCGGCAGCGGGGGCAGCAGATGCGAAGGCACCCGGGTTAGCGAGGTAGTCCTTGACCTTTTGCGCGAGCTCAAACGTGTACTCGGTGCCGATGGAAATAGCGAGCACGTTCTTGTACGCGTTGATGATGGAGTGCGGCACGGACGCAAGGGTCGGGTAGTTCGTCGCGAGAGAAATGGACGCAACTTGCTTGACACCTTCCATGAACTTGGCTTCGAGCGAGGCGTTGGTGATGTCCAAAACAGACGACGGGTACATGGCACCCTTGTCGTACACTTCGAGCACTTCCAAACCGTAGGTGAACGGAGTGTACTTCATCTTACTGAGCAAAGACGCAATGGAAGAGGTGACACGGTCACCAACCTTCAACGCAACGATGTCGTTGATGATTTCAATCGTACCCTTGTTAATCTTCGTCGCAATGTTGAGCGTTTGGAAGAAAGACGTTTGGGACGGTTCCATACCAGTCGGACCAGCCGGAACGATGACTTCAACCGGGGCAATAGCATTGACACGCGCAGGGGCCGGCACAACGAACTGCTTAATCTTGGTGCGGACATCCAACAAATCACCCTTGGTGAAGATGATACCGACGTTGCCGACGAGCTTGTTAGCCAAGATCATCCACGTGTCGTCGCCCTTTTCTTCGCAGTACTGCGTGATGCACTTGCGCATCAACGTGTTCTTACCCATGAGCACGACGGATTCCGGGCGAATGGACTGTAGAGGATGAGAAAACACAACACGAGTACACACGTCAGTCACGTGCACGAATACGTTACGGCTTGAAACCAGCGCCGTCGGACGAAGACCACGTCAAGGACGACCATCGAGGGCAAACTAGGGCTTTCACCCGTCACGCGCACATCGCCCAATACGTACCGCGCGGATGTCCATGAATTGTCGGGAACCGACGTTATCGGCGTGAACCAACAAGGCGGTGTCATAGTTGTCGAGCAACTGGGCCACGCGCTTGGCGTAGCCTTGTTTCTTGATGAAAGCCGCGGACGGCATGATTGCTTTTGAGGTCTTGAGTGAAACTTAATGAACGGCGGGACCAGTCTGTTTATAGACTTATACAGTAGGAGAGTGCGTGCGTTTTACACTTCTTTAACCCGTGCGCCGTGTACGAGAATTACGTTAATACGTTATTCGCGTGTGAGCTTGATTGCAACTCGTGCGAGTCGCAAAGAGGCGGATTGGGCTTCACACGCGCGCGCGTCGTGCGTCGGGGGCGATCGATCTAAAACGAACCACCACCATCGGGGCGTGCGATGCGTGCACTACGTTTGGTGCACTACATAGACTTGATTTTTGTGATTATATTAATGGTCACGGTTTACATGTAAATCTAGACACGGAGTGAAATTTTTTTATCGACTATTTTTTCCTCCACTATGTGTTTGTGTGTATGTGTGCGCGCGATGGACGTTAGGCCACCATGGCGTCGTCGCCGCCGACTTCGTTGAACATGTAATCCGACTGGTAGTCAACCAAGAATTGCGTCGAACGCTTGACATCTAAAAACATAGCGTACACCTTAGAGACGTCTTGGATGTCAACCTTGGCGGATTTGCGCTTGGACGCGGCCAAGGAGGCGGCGGAGATGAGCTGGATGGCGTATCGCAAGCTCGTTTCGCAACCGATTTTACACAACAAGTCCTTGGCGTTATCCGTGAGCTCAACATCTTCCTCTTCGCAGCGGATTTCCAAAATAGCTTTGATCTCACGCTCGTCGTACGGCGTGGTGTGGATGATTAACAAACGATCGAGGAGATCGATCGGGATTCCGTGCGGGGACTTGAACTCGGTGCCGCGAATTTTAGTGATGCCTCTGTTCGTGGCGACGACTAGGATTGGAGCCAAATCGTTTTCGAGCGCGCGGTTCAAAAATGAGAAGCATTCAATATCAAGCATATGCACTTCGTCGATGAACAAAACCCCAGGGATAATTTCTGCCTTGCCCTCTTCTTTCCACTCGCTCACCTTGGTGTCAATTTGCTCGCGAATCTCGGCGCGAATCTCTCCGGTATCACCCGCAAAGAGAGCTAAAAATCCTTGCGTTCGCGAGTTGATGACGTCAATTTCATGCAAGGACACCATATGCACGACTTCCTGACGCTTTTGAAGCTCGCCATCTGGGCAAGCGACGAACTTTGTCGTCGCTCCCATGGCGTCGTAATCGCGAGACCGAGAGAAAGAGCGGCCCAACTTTGTAATTCTCCCGCTCGCCTTGTCAATGTTGATCACGTCTCCCGCATTCACCTTGGCCTTGCTCAGCGCTTCAATCATCTTCGTCCCGAGGTCGTACACCGTCTCCATATCGCTCGTCTTCATGGTCAATTTCCCAACCTTTGCCGCGCCGACGTTGCCCACCGGACGGTCAATTTCAATCTCCACCACCTCACCCTCAATCACCTCGGTTTCTTCCTTAATCCTCACCCCGATCGCCTTCCTAAATGCCTGCGTCAACGCCTCCGTCTTTGACATCTCCATAGAGAATATCTCACTCGCCGCCATGCTCGCAAACGGCGTCTCGCTCCCCAACGTTTTCGCCATCCCCATCGCGATCGCCGTCTTCCCGGTCCCAGGTTGCCCCGCGATGAGCACGCCTCGTCCGGCAATCGTGCCATCGGCAATCATCTTCGCAATCACTCCCGCGGCTTTACGCGCTTTCAACTGTCCGACTAAACCTTGCGACGCGTGGCGCGCATCGAGGGCGTCATCGAGACCGAGTCCGCGCACGTGCGAGTGCGCGCCCGTGCGTTCGACGCGCGTCAGCGTCGTCGACGCGCTCGATGGCACCACCGCGATGTCCGCGGGCATCGTGTGCGTGTGTGTGCGTGTGTGCGTGTGTGTGTGTGTGCGCGCGCGCGGCGTACGTCGCGTCGACGTGTGCGGTGAATGCTGCGCGCGGTTGGCCGCAATTCAATTGGTTGCGTGGCTTTGACTTTTTTGAGGCTGAACGCGCGCGCGCGCGTGTTTAGGTGTGACAATCTATGCGTACGTGCGTACGTGCGTGCGTGCGTGGCTATGGTGTATGTGGTGTGTATTGCATGTTTATCTCGCACGTACGCGTTTACTCGCCCGCGTGGCGACGGCGGTGGATTTGGTTTTCTTCGACGACGGCGGTTTGGGCGGCGGCTGAGACGAAGACGAAGGAGACGCGTCGTCCGAAGCGGAATCATCATTGGATTCAGCAATGATATCGTCGTCGTCGCCGCCGTCGTCGTCGTCGTCGTCGTCGTCGTTAATATCAATGTCTTCGTCATCGTCGTCATCATCATCGTCGTCTTTGCCGTCGAGCTTGGATGGATCAAACGCGCCCGCGATGTCGTTTTCAATCATATCGGCGTAGTCATCCGCCGAGGCGAATAAACCAGTGCTGGCAAAGTCTTCGCCCCCAAGGTCGGCACCATCATCGTTGGCATCCGGTGATGGGCCTTTCTTAACCGCGCGTTTGATTGCTTTAACGGCGCTATCGTCGTCTGATTTCTTTGCCGCCTTTGTCGTCGCGGGCGACTCCTTGAGCATGTACCCAGGCGGTTTACCGTAGGCTTTGGCGAGCGCAGCCAAGTCAAAGCGATCATCCTCGATGGCTTCTTCTAATTGCTCAGCTCTGGCAAATTCTTCATCCGCTTCTTGGTCGCTATCTTCATCGAACGAACTCTTCTTGATCTTCTTGAGCTGCGACGCAAGCTCTTCGTCGTCGGAATCAGAAGCGTCGTTGATGTTGATTTCATCCACACCCAAATCGTCGTCGCTCGCATCGCCTTCGGATTCAGAATCATCATATTTCTTCTTCGGTAACTCGCCGTCATCATCCGATCCATCATCTTCGCTATCGTCATCCTTTTTGGTCTTTTTATCAGCCTTCTTTTTCGCTTGAGATTTCTTCTCCTCCTTGTTGGAAAAGTAGCGATGGAAGAATACTTCAGACGGGTCGACCTCAGATTCCATGAGGGACGCGAATTCTTCAGTACCTGGCAAATAGTTCGTGTGTGTACCCGAGTCGACGGCACGCATGACATCCGAACCACCTTTGGTCTTCTTTTTCACCTTCTTTTGTAACCATTTATCTAAGAAGACGGTGAGCGTCATGTCGTTGAGCGGATCGCCGGTGTACGTGATCGCGTTGCCCTCGAGCAACGTTCGAGACATTGCAGAGACCGAGGGATGCGCATTGGCGGCGAGAATTGTGAGCTCCCACCAGCACGACGTCTCGGCACGGGCGTACAACGGATCTCTCTTCTCCATGTCGTACCTCAAACTTTCCTTTGGATGCTGCTGCGCTCGAGTTTCATTCGCGCCGTCGTCGTCGTCAGATGATTCATCACCCAAATCCTTCTTGGACTCTTCATTAGTACGATGTGACGTATCATCGCCCTCAAAAACTCCCGTTCGTTCAGTGTCTTCGGCGTCGTCTTTGAAGTGTTCGTCGCCATCTTCGTCGGTTTCACGGGGTTGGCGAATCGCGTTCCAATGCGACGGTTGCTTGGCCAAAAACTCGCTGATAGCCATCAGAGATCCACAGGCGAACGTCGCAGGCGCTTGCGCGGCCACTTGCAAAAGGCGTTTGACTAATGCCGCCGCACGCTTGGGCACGACGTCTTCGCGCAAACTTCTGAAGACGAGCGAAAGAATCTGTGCAGTGTTCGTCGAGCGCAAAAGTCCGGGATGTAACAATAACGCGTACAGCGCGCGGTAGTACCTATCACTCACCGATGATCGAGCAGACAAGAGCTGAAACAGGAGCATCATCGCTTGCAACGCGCCGCTGAGGTTGGGCGAGTGCGCAATGGTGAACAACGCTGGAGAGATGCGATCGATCAACGAGTCCACCTTTTCGCTCGCCACGTACGGAAACGCGCGGTTAATCCCTGTGAGTAATGCTGACACGACGCGCGCGTCTACACCGGCGCCAATCTGCGCCGGCTGCGACTTTTTATCATCCTTGCCTCCGCGACCACCGCGACCACCGCGACCGCCGCGACCGCCGCGACCGCCGCGACCGCCGCGGCCTCGACCGCCGTCGCGATGACGCTGCTTTTCCTTCTTTTTCGCTTCAAGGGCCGCCGCGGCGGCATCGTCTTCGGGATTTTTCTTCAGCGATAACTTGTACAAATACTGAAACAACCCGAAGTATGTTTCGATGAGTTGCTCAGCCAACGCCGGGCCGTCACCTTTGTGTGATAATGAAATTTGATTCAGCATGACGGCGGCGTAGTACTGCGCCTTCAAGCCGACGCCGCGACGAAAGGTGAACGCCTCTACTTCTCGCGCAACGATGCGCTTCATCGCAGGGTGTGCTTTGATGAGCTCTAAACATAAATGTGATGCCGTCGATGCGAGCTTGCGTGACGGGTCACCGAGCTTGTTGACTAGGATGCTCAACAGTTGGCGCTCGCCTTCGGGCTTGGCTTTGAGCAACGCGAACGCACTCTTTAACGATTTTTCCTTCAAAATCGGCAAAGGATCGCGCGAGAGCTCGTCGATTGCGCCAATAAAACGTAAATACATGCGTTTGATGGCGTCTTCGACGTACCAATACATCAACCTTTTACGTTCGTGCGGCGCGCTCGCCGCGAGCGAAAGCGGTTGTTCGCTGAAATACTTTAATTTTCGATCAGGGAGCAAACCTTCTCGAAACAACGCCTCCAACGCAGTGATAGCCTGCACGGCGCTACGCTTACCACCACTCGCACGCGCGCGTTCAACCAGTCCTAGTAAGTTTTCCAGCGCCTTTAAGTTTGCCGCCGGATCCTCGGTGACGCTCAACACGTTTGCCGCCACCTTATCGCTTGCCGTACCAGACGTCCTCACGAGCTCGAGCCACTTTGCATTGGCATCGCTATGACGCTTCATGCGCTTCTCATACGTCCCCACGCGTTCCTCTATCGCATGCTTAGCCATGGCCTCTTTCGCTTCGAGCTCGGCGCGCGTCGGCTCAGCCGTCGCCTTTTTCGCCGCCGCCGCCCCCAACTCGCTCGTGAGCTGCGCAGACATCTCATACCACGTCCCCGTGAGCCTATCACCAACACCACGCGCATGATTCTCATCATTCCCACCACTCCCTTGTACGGGCCTAGGACCAGCACCAGGATTCCACGGCCGCTTCTTCTCGCCCGCCCCGCCCGCGCCCGCGCCCGCGCCCGCGTCTTTGGACCCGTCGCCGTCGCCACCGTCGCCACCGTCGCCCCGTCGCCCTTTCGTCACCATCGTCGTCGAACCACGCCCACGTGTCTTACTCGCACCACCACCACCCGTCATCGTCGTCGTCCCATCCCGCGCGCGCAGCCTCGCCGCCGCCTCGAGATGCGCGGCGCGAAAATCCCTGTCATCGAACCCGCGCTCGACGACGCTCGCCGCGCCATCGCGCGTCGCGCCAGGCGCGAATCCTAACGCGCTCGCCAACGCCTTGACGTCATCCCGCAGGTCGTCATCGGTCGTCGTCGTCATCGACCACGACGCGGCGCGCGGTGTGGACGCGCGCGCACATCCACTGTCGACTTGACGTCACGAAGTCACCCAATGTCAGTAGGGTTTGGGCGCCGCATTGGGTGACGGTTCGAATCTCGTCATCGTGCGTCGTCGTCGTCGAGGTGCGCGCATCGAACCGTCATAGATTGATGAACGACGAAGGGAAGACGCGATGCGCGCGAGGGACGATCGGGGACGTGGCGATGCACAAGACGACGACGACGACGACGGAGGACGTGGACGCGGGACAGGGGCGTGGTGACCGCGGCGACGGGCGCGGCGGGCGCGGCGTCGGGGTTCGGGTGCTGCGGTTGCGGGAGATGACGATCGGGGA
>Ga0181553_10005496_pt1 | contig 10622 bp, 5 predicted proteins | sample 011ome_17_FD_133753 | JGI IMG/M metagenome (GOLD analysis project Ga0181553, IMG submission 133753) | Coastal salt marsh microbial communities from the Groves Creek Marsh, Skidaway Island, Georgia - 011502XT metaG (megahit assembly) | ecosystem: Environmental > Aquatic > Marine > Intertidal zone...
CGGTGAACTTCTTTCTCGCTTTGTACACTTTCCCGAACGATCCTTCGCCGACTAAATCGAGCAAGTTGTATTCGGAGAGACGACCACTGTTGTTGTTGTTGTTGTTGTTGCTTTTTTTCTCGCCGCTCATCATCGCTTTCGTCGACATCGTTTCTCCTCCTCTTTCTTCTTCTGCTTCGTCGGATTGACGACGAAGGAGAAGAGACGACGGGGAGGAGGCCGCAATGAACGCACCACCACCACCACCACCGTTTATAAAATTCTCTCCTCTGTGAGTATTCTCGTCGTCGTACTCATCGTCTTCGTCTTCGTCAAAGCGCATTCTCGTGTAGTTGTCGTCGGAAAAAGACGATGAGAGAGGGAGGACAGTCCTTTTGAAGAATTTTGAAAAAAAAAATGAAAAAAAGCTGCGAAATTTTTTGAAAATTTCGCTAAAGATCGGAATGAAGAGACGAAGCTTTACTTAGGTAAGTCTGTACGCGTTCGCTTTTATTCCTTGACGATGAATGAGCTGTGATAACGTAGCGATAAAAACGCCGCTACGGTGCGGTGTATGTACTACACACGTGTCGTAAAAAATCCCTCTAAATAATGTATTAAAAAAACGAAATCACCGCCGAGGTCGATTCTTTCTCAGAGAACTCTTCTTCGGCTTTCCAATCGAGGAACCGGGCGACGTGCCTTTCTTTCCTCCCTTTCCACCGCCGCCTCTTTTCATGGCAGCTTTTTGACCTCGTCGATCGGCGAGCATGCGCTTATCTACGGACGGTCCACCGGCGTTGCCTTTATGCATTTTCCTCGCCACCACGTGCTTGATTTGCTTTTTGCGGCCGTTGGCGAGTTTATTCGCTTTGGCGTAAATTGCTTCAATTTCTCGAACTTTCGAAACGTCAGGAATATCGTCTTGATCCATGATGGCGCCCGCGCGTTGTCGAGCTTCGCTCATTTTATCCTTGGCGCGTTTTTTCTTTCGCAATTTAGCCTCGGCGACTTTTTTGATCGACCGTTCGTCAACTTTAATGGAGACGCTCGCGAGAGCTTCCTCGTAGTCGCTCTGATCGTAAATCGGTTCCGCTTTCATGAATCTTCGCTCGTCGTCGACAAACCAATCAGGCAAGTCTCTCGGATCGTCCTCAAATGCGTACCGGTTGTACGCGTCTTCGATGATTTCTTCGCGTTGTTTTCTTCGAAGCATTTTTTTGCTAATGGCGAGGATTTCGGCTCGGGCGCCATCCGAGAGTTCGTCGACGTCTGTAGATTCATCGCTATCAGAACCATCAGCGCGTACGCGCTGACGACTTCCTTTCGCGTTTCTTCCCACGCCTCTATCAGATACGTCGTCGTCATCATCATCATCATCATCGTCGTCGTCGTCGTCGTTCTCTCGAGCATCGTCATCGTTTCCTCTGGGAACAATATGTAAATCATCTGCCGCCGCCTCGGCACGCAGCGCTCGTCTTTTACGTCCGACGTCCACATCGTCTGAACCTGAATCGTACGTCGTGTCGTCACCATTTCCGTTCTTACCACCACTCGTTTTCTTTCGCTTCTTATCGAGTTTATCCTGTTGTTTTTTACTTTTCAGTTCACCTTCCTTGGCAATCTTCGCCGCTTCTTTCGCCTTCTCCAGTTTCCTCGCTCTCGCTTGTTCCCGTAGACTTTCGTAATCGTCTTCGTCTTCATCAACGACGACATCGTCTTTGTCGTTCTTCTTTTGTTTCTTCTTCATCATATTTTTCTCTTCTTTTGCTTCTTCCCTCGTTGTCTTTGTTATTTTCTTTTCCGCCGCCGCCTTGCCGCTCGTCGCTGCGGAGGTTGTTTTTTCAATTTCCGAAAAAAGATCGTTGGAAAACCATCGATCGACGGTTGCCTTTGAGTTTGGTTTCACTTTGCTCGGGTCGAACTCGACGATCAGATTGTTTTTGTTTTTATCCTCCTTCGTTTTTTTCTTCCTGTTCTTCTCTTCGCCTTCTACGTCTTCGTTCTTCTCCCATTCCAACGGCGCGTCGTCGTCTTCCTCGAAACCAGTCTCCTCGCTATCGCTTTCATCGCTCTCATCGACGTCTTCGTCATCATCCGAGCCAAGCTCTCCATCGCCTTCGCCTTCTAACGTCGCCCTCTTATCGCGTCTCATCGCGGATCCTTTCGAGCCTTCTCCAACCGACCGGCCTTTCTTCTTTTGCCTTTCTTTGTACTGTTTGTACAAAGCGTCTAAACTCGAGTCTAGCCGCGACGTGTCGTTTTCCACGTCATTTTCTGCGTCAGAGTCTTCAGAGTCGTATCGGTTTTGTCTTCTGCGAGCCGCGTTCAGTTCCGAGTCAGAGTCTTCGTAATAGTCAGCCGGCACAGACGGAGCGGCTTGGTTTGCGACCGTATCGACATCCTCCTATTTTTTGTTGGTGGGTGAAGAAAATGGTCAGTTTGGCGTAAAACTATATTTACTACCAACAACGCGTCGCGCGCGAGCGACGAAAAAAAGAAAGAAAAAAAGCCTCAGATGGGTAAACGGCATGTTTTTGCATAAGGTTTTCAGTTTACGCGGGTTCTAACGCCGCTCAAGTGAGTAAGCGAGTATCTTCACCGGCTTTTGAATACATACAGAGAGAGAGAGAGAGAGAGAGAGAGAGAGAGAGACGTTAAGAAAAAAACGAGAGAAATCGAAAGAGACAAAAAACAAACGCTCGCGCGCGGCGGCGATGCGCAATCTAACGCACCTTTGTTTTCAATCGAACCAAAGAGAATAAATCTTCCTCCGCCACGATGGCTTCGCCGTCTCCTTTTAATCCTAACTGCGCGCGTATTCTATCCTTCTGTTTCATTTTAGCCTGCTTTTTCTTTTTCCTTCTCGCCTCCGCGTCCATGTTTCCTTGCAATTCCTCCATTTCGCTCAGCAAGCGCTCGTTTTCGTCCTCGGGCACCGCCGCTTTATTTTCATTATTCTCGTCCTCCTCGTCCTCGTTGGCGTTTGTCGTCGTCCTCGGTTTCACCTTCTTATCCTCCATACCTAACCGTTTCCTCACTTGCAAACGCCACTTCAACAACATCTTAAAATCGCTCTTGTTCAAAACGCCCAAGTCTCGAAAGAGCGTCCGAATTTCCTCGTTCGTCTCCTCGCACGCGTCTAAATCCATAAATCCATCCTTTGGGGGCACCACGTTCGTTCCTTTCTTTCCTTTCCCACCGTCTAAAATAAAACAGTGGTACATCCCTAACATCTCCGCCGGTTTCTCGTTTGTGATAAAATTCTCCGCGTACGTCTCTTTATACAGCGAATGTAACCCGTCCTCGTAGCCGCTTCGATTTCGCTTCGCTTTTTCCACCTTCAAAACGTCCCTGTTCTGCTGTCCTCCTTTGTTACCTTGTCCGCCATCCTCCACGTTCGCGAATAAATACTCCGCCTTTAACAACCTCGGATCAATTTTCGTCGGCGCCAAGTACCCTTTACACACGACGAAAATCTCCGCCGACGAGTCTCTCGACGCCACCGGCTTCGTGCTCTCCACCTTCTTAAACAGCTGCTGAAACGCGTATAACAACGCGTGATACTCTTGCGACCGAAACACTTTCGTCACGAACCAACCGTCCAACGTTAAAAACTCCGTCGCCAATTTCAACGCGTCCAACGTCAGCGCCGCTTGCGAATACGCTTCCTTGGCGTAGTTGCCCCCGACGTTTGGCGCGCCGTCGTGTAACACGCAATCGTACTTCAACCCATCCGGCGTGACCCGTTTAATCGCCGCTCGACAGCTCGGTGTCGTGATATCTTCCACTAAAGTCGTGCATCCGCGTATGGGTTTTATCGAAGCTAAATCGATCCCAACGATGGTCGATTGCATCGGCATGTACTTCTGCGCCACTTGCAGCCACCCGCCTGGAGCTGCGCATAAATCCAAACAAGCCTTCGCGCTGGATAAAAAATCATACTTCCTGTTCAGTTGAACTAACTTAAACGCCGAACGCGCGCGGAATCCTTGCTCTTTCGCTAAGTAATAGAACTTGTCCAGACGATGTTTCCCTTTCGCTTTTTTGCCCATTTTTGTTCTTTCTTATTCTTGTTGTTCTTCTGCGATTGTTCTTAAACGACAACACGGAAACTAGGACTTTTTTAATAAACGATTCTCTTCTTCTTCTTCTTCTTCTTGTTGTTCTTGTTCTTGTTGTCTTTCTTCTTCGTTGCTTTAGTGGTGATGTAACTTTATGCGTGTGCGTTTATAACGCGTGTGTGTCTGACTAAAAATGATGACTCTGAAAAGCAAGGTGGCGGCTGAAATTTTTTTGCTTCTTTTGTTTGAGGAAAGAAAAAAAAAGCAAAAAAGCATCGCAGTCAGTCGTATTTTTTTTAGAGTTGTTCTTTCGTTGTGCAGAAGTACTCTCAGAGAGAGTGTATTTATAATACTGAAACGATAAAGTTAAACTACGGAAAATCAATGGTAGCCCTTTCCGTCTTCTCTTCTTCTTCTAAAACTCCAGCAGCTTTATTATCAGTCGTTTTTTGTTGTTGTTCTTTTTCTTCAAAGCCATCTTCATCAAAGTCGTCGTCGTCGTCGTCGTCCACCTCGGCGCCTTTTCGAATCTCTCGAATGACTTTCCCGCTCGTTTCGTCTATTTCCACGTACGCGCCGTCGAACGCTTCGTGGGATCTTTTTTGCAACCATCGCAACGTTTCGCCGAGTTGGTGACCGATGAGTTGCGCCTCTTTTTCGCCTTTTTCGCCGACGAAGGCTTCAACCGGGATGAAATCCGGGAGTTTCACGTATAAGCGGAGGAGGTGTTCCGCGCCGCAGATTTCCGAGGCGGGTTTGGATTTTAACGCGTCGTTCTTCGCGACGGCGAGGTCGTAGTATTTCTTCTCCTTTTCGTAGAGTAAAGCTTTTTGCAAGGCGGCGTCGAAGTAGCGTTTGAGACCGGCGACGATTTCTTTCGCGCGTTCGATTTGTTTCGGCGTTCGAGCTTTCGCGATCGCTTCGACTTCGTAATCGGAGAAGAGACTTTGGACGGTATGCGCGGCGGGTTCTCTCGGGAGCTTCAGGACGCGGTTGTGCGCGAGCGCTTCGTGTTGTTTGATGAGCTCTTTCTTTAACGCCGTCGCCAAGATGACTTTCACTTTTGGTTTCAAAGGCGCTTGTTGTTGTTCTTGTTCTTGCCGGTCTCGTTGTTCTTCCGTTTCCGTCTTTTCTTTTTCCTGCTTTTGCTTTTTCGCGTTCGTCGTTGGAGCCGCCGCCGTATCTTTCTTCGCGTTCTTTTTCTCTTTACTCGCAGCATTCGCCGGGGCCCCTTTTTCCAAAGCCGCCGCGTTCTTTCTCTTGTTGGTGTTGTTCGTCGCGTTGACGACGGCGCCTTTCCTTCCTTTGTTGGTCGTCGGCGGCGCGTTCTGTTCGTAGGCGGTTTTTGCTTCACTTTTTTGCTTCTTCGATGGCCGACCACCGCTTGGTGCGGCTTTCTTTTTCGTCGTCGCATTATTTGTTTCCGATTCGTCTTCTTCTTTCGTCGTTAAAACCGCTTTTGTCGCCGCGGCATCCACCAAGTCTCGTTTTTGCTTTTGTTGTTGTTGTTGTTGTGGCTCCCGCTGTTGCTCGCCCTCGCCTTTGCTCGTCGCTTTCTTCTTCGCGCCGCCTGTTGTCGTCGTCTTATTACTACTCGTATTAAAAATAGTATTACTATTACTCTCTTTAGTAATACTTTTCTTACCGTCTTTCCCGGTTGATTGGCTTTTCTCGCGTTTCGTCGTCGTCGCGTTCTTCTTCCTCTTTAATACCTCGTCGTCGTTCTTGTTCTTGTTCTTGTTGTTCCCAACCGCCGCCGCGGTGTTGTTACTTTTACCGCCGCTCTTCGTCGTCTGAATCTGAATCTGAATCGTCGTCTTTTCATTCGCTTTCCTCCTTTTCTCCTTATCTTCCTCGAGTAACCTTTTCTGTTCTCTCGTGTTCTCTTCGTTCATTTTCCTGCACGTTTCTTTCTCTTCCACCCACTCGTCGTATTTTTTGTTCCACCCTTGGTAGTGAATGAGCACCCCGGAGCTTCCATCTTCTAAACGTCTCATGTCGATGATTTTCGCCGGGTAGAGGAATCCATCTTTCAGGGCGAGGATGAGTTCGTTCACGCGGAACGAATTTGAATAATCGTTGTTGTTGTTGTTTGAATCGTCGACTTTCGTCGTCGTCGTCTGTTTTGTCGTCGTTAATGATTCCATCATCATCATCTTTTGAAAAGTCTTTTGTCTCCTCTAAAATCTCCTTTGTTTTCGTCTCGCGTAATCCTCCTCGCGAGAGAAACTCTTCTCTCTGCTTTTTTATCTCGTGAAGACAAGAAGAGCAGAGAGTGTTTGATGTGTGAAAAGAGTACTCTCTGAATGATGAGAGAAGTTTAATAATAATTTCGATGATGTGACAAGACTAATGAAGAGAAGAACTTCCCACAAGAATAATAAAATTGATGAGATATTTTGTGACTCCTCTCGTTTTTGTTTTGTCTGTTTTTTTTTTGGTTGAAACAACTCTCTCTCTCTCTCCTCTCTCAAAAAAAGTACAAGAAGGAACACGAAATGACACGAGAATAATAACGCACCATAAAAAAAAGAACAGAACAGAACGCTCTTTATTTACTCTCTCTCTCTCTCTCTCGTTCTTTTTTCAAAAACGAATAAGTTGTTTTCCAGCGTGGTTTTTGCCAAAACGTCGTGAGGAGGAGTTCTTCTCTTCTTCATCATCTCTCTTCTGTTCTTCTTTTTAACACTTCTTCTCTTGTGTTTTGACGACGATGATGATGATTTTGAGGAGGAGGAGAAGATGTGCTTTTCTGCGTTCGTGAGAACGGTCTCTTCTCTCTTCTTGGAAAGAGATTAGAGTCGTTTTATCCTCCTCTTCAGACGCCTCGGGGTTCTCCTCCGAAAATAATAAGAAGAAGAATTTTGAGAACGACGTTCACGACGATGAGAGCAAAAAGGGAGAAAGGTTTATCGAGCGTAGCGAGGAGAAGAGAAACACTGCGAGCGCAGTTGGAGGAAAAGATGACGACGAGAAAGACTTTTAACGACGACGACGAGAACAACCGGAAAGAGGAGAACTGTTATTACGAGAAGGAGGAAAAAGAAGAGGCGGAGGAAAAAGAAGAGGCGGAGGAGAAGAAGACAACAGAGAAGGTGTTGTTATTACTGTTGTTCGAGAGAGAGATTGAGAAACATTCGGCGCGAGCGAAAGCGCTCAAAGAGACGGTGGAGGAGGAGACGCGTCGAAACGACGCGATGGAGAAGAACGTGCGCGAACGAGAGGAACGCGCGAGAAGAGAGAAAAGAGCGATGGAGAAAAGAGCGACGAAGAAGAAGAAGAAGGTTGGAGGAGTTTTCTCTTCTTCTTCGGTTAAAGAGACAGAGGAGAACGCGAGGAGAGACGAAGATATTCGAGAGTTGATCAAAATTCGATTGAAGAGTTGCGAGTTTGAGTTGCGGTGCGAACGCTCGAGACTCTTTGGAGAGGTGAAGGACGTGTTTGAGTTGGAAAGCGGAGGAGAGAGGAAGGTGCGTGGAAGGAATGACAGCATTAGCAGTTACGGAAAGTTTTTACCGGATGTGGACGCGTTCGCGTACTCTTCGAAACAATCGACTCAGAACAACAACAACAACAACAACGACAACAACAAAGATTTGGACGCGTTCATCGAAGTGCTTTTCAATAGTAGTAACAAGAAAAGCGACGACAAAATTGAAAACGAAAACGAAATTGCCGCGACGCTTTCGATGATGAACAGATTCGTCACGCTTTTAGGTAAATATAGCTTCTGCCCGTCGCTCCATCGATCGACGCCGGGCGTGACGAACGCGACGGAGATATGGAAGCCGTTAGATTCAACGACAACGTCTTCGAGCAGGAATTTCGAGCGAGGCGGGAAGGAATCTTTCGACGACGACGACGACGATTACGCGCGCGACGAAGCCGTGAAAGTGGATGAGTTTTTTAGGAAAACGTTTGGAAACGAAGACGTGGTTTTGTACGGTGACATCGCCTCGCCCGAGTGCGAGATATTACCGCTGTATTACGCTCGAGCCGCTCCAAAAAAAGGCGGTGGCGTCGGCGGCGAGGAGGAAGAAGATGCGCGAGCGCAAAAGAAACGCCTTCTCCGCGCCGTGCGTTTGCTACAGAAATCGTGCGAAATAGTCACCGCGCACTTTGCCGCGGAAGTTACCGAACTCGTAACGAGCGATATCTTCGATGACGATGAAAATCAGTATCACTTCACTCGTCGCTTGATGAAAGAATTAAATGGAAATACAAACAACGCCACTCGTGGCGGTCCGTTTTGTTCATTACTGGTAGCGTTTGAAGCGCTCGTTGAAATCGCGGAAAGGAAACGTTTGCAGGATTTATACTACCGCTCGAGCGCATCTTCTTCGTCGTCGTCGATGTCGTGCGAAGAGCTTTTCTCGTCCGAGGACGACGACGACGACGACAACAACAAAGAAGGTTTCGAACCGGTTGTCGTGATATCGTCCTCATTACGAAACATCGACAACACGGCAAAGTCCAAAGCGACGATGACGACGAAAAAGAAGAACAGAAAGAGCAGCCGCAAGAGACAACTCGCGGATAAAAGTAAATCGATGATAAAAAGCGTCTGGAGCTTCGTCGCCGAACCGACGAAGAAATTCGAGAAGAATTTGAAATTGACGCGAGTACCGGAAAACAACGACGACAACGACGAAATATCGAAAGTCAACCGCCCTCATCGCAACGCTGAAAACGAAGACGAAGATTGGGACGTCGTGGATGTACCACACACGCTCATCCGGAAAACGCCCTCCAGCAATAGCGGGGATTCCAAAACGAAGAACATTCGTTTACCGCCACCGCCGTGTGAGGAAGAAAATCTAAACCATTACGTGCGAGCGATGTTTACGGATAAGCAATAGAAGGTATCAGAACAACACGTGTACAACAAAAACAACAACAACAACAGCATCAACACAAGCAAACAAGCAAGCAAGCAGCTCGTAGTTAATTATTTTGTATAAATAAATTCAGAATATAGTTAAATACATTTACGACTATCTACTTCTAGCACTTGTTGCTTTACCGCCCGCTTCCTCTCTTACTACTCCTAATCTCATCTACGATGCGTTCGATATCTCTCTCCGTCTCCTCCAACGACTTCTCGGTATCCACTACCCACGTCGCTCTCTTCCTCTTCTCCTCGTCCGGCATTTGCATCTCCCGAATCTTCTCAAACTTCTCCAAACTCATCCTCGCGCCAACCGTTCGATTCATCACTCTCTCCCTTTGCGTCTCCGACGAACACGAAACGACTAAAATCCCATCCACGGTATTCTCCAACTGCTTCTCGAAGAGCAAAGGCACGTCGAACACCAACACGTCCGTTTCGTCGGCGGCGTCTTCTGCGCTCGTCTCCTCCTCCTCTTTCCTCCTCCTCGAACGAACGCACTCCTCGACGAACCGTCTCCGCTTCTCCTCCACCAGCGGGTGCACGATAGCTTCCAGCTTTGCCATCTCCTCGGGTACGCCGACGACTTTCTCCCCTAACCGTTTCCGATCGATTGAACTCTTCGTTTCCGAATCCACAACGTCTTCGCCGAATATCGCTCGTATCTTCGTCACCGCTTCGCCTTCTTCGTATAACTCGTGCACCGCCGCATCCGAGTCAAACACTGGGACTTGTAACTGTTCTTTGAACATTTTCGCGACGGTGGATTTCCCAGAGCCAATCGATCCGGTCAGACCGAGTTTATACGCGTAATAACGCTGATTTTGTTGTTCTTGTCCTCGTTGTTCGTTTCTCTTTTGCTGCGCATCACCGGAGGAGGACATCGTCGTCTCGAGCGAAATCCACCTCGGGGTGGATTTCCTCCCCGTCGGATGAGATGTCGTCCTCGCGCGCTCGACGGAAGAAGAAGAAGAAGAAGAACTTTTCCAAGAAGAAGACAAAGAGAAAGACAAAGAAAATGCACGCACACTCGACGAAGCACCACTGAGAAACGGAATAGGCATAAATGCGAAACCAACGACGAGGAGAGTAGAATAACTCGAGCGCGAAGAGAATCCGATTTCTGAAGGTCGCGCGAAAGAAAACAACGGAAGAGAGAGAAAAGAACGCGAGAAGAAGTTAAAGAAGACAACAAAGAAGACAAAGATTTTAAAAGGAAAAGCATACGTTTCATCTCTTTCGTGGTTTCGATGCTAGGATTATGTAACACTTTTCTTCGTCCTCGAGTTTAAGCAGAGACATTAACACACGCGCTCGTGACGTCGTTTCGTTTCGTTTCGACGCGAGTAATAAAGAGCGTACGTATCAATACGCAAAGACGCTCGCACGCGTCAAACCTTCTTAAACGCTCTCTCTTTTCATTCGTATTAAACTTCTTTTCTCTCTCTTCTGTGCACTCGTCGTCGTTTTCTCTTCTTCTTCTTTTACGTTTCAAAGTACACTTACGACGTCTTGTTAAATCCTAATCCGTTATCTTCCGCGTATCGCGTCATGAATCGCATGAATCTTTCCCACTCTTGGGAGGAACGCATGATGTATCTCGCTTCTATGCATTTCGGTTTCCCGTTTACGAATTTCGCGTTCACGTCCACCTGTGTAAAGTTATTCATCACACGTAAATCAGAGTTAAA
>Ga0181553_10005502_pt1 | contig 10613 bp, 6 predicted proteins | sample 011ome_17_FD_133753 | JGI IMG/M metagenome (GOLD analysis project Ga0181553, IMG submission 133753) | Coastal salt marsh microbial communities from the Groves Creek Marsh, Skidaway Island, Georgia - 011502XT metaG (megahit assembly) | ecosystem: Environmental > Aquatic > Marine > Intertidal zone...
ACACCATATAAAAGCATCCCATTGTTCCCGCTTCCCAACTCAACGTCATTCGGGACATATGACTCGCGTAACTGAAGCTTTTCGATCAGTGGGTGACGGAGTGCTAGAGCGTTGAATGATGACTTTTCACCAGAAATGACTTTCGGTCTTGCGTAATTGTATTTTACGGCGGAATAGCATCTGTTTTGTACGTTGTCGACCCATGACGCGAATCTAGATATCTTTTCAATATCTTTTGACTTATTAGCTAGCGATTCCACAAACGATACGAAGAATGTTCCAAGCTTCTCAATGAGCAGATCACGTGATGCCTGGACATCATTTGCGAGTGCCGTGATCTGTGTCGAGACCACCATAACATCGTTTTTCGAGTTTCCATGACGAACTGTAGAAAGAGATTCTGCATCGAGAAAAAAGCAATCTGGGTCATCTTCTTCTCCAAGTTTAACCTGACCTCCGCTCTTGATCACATCCTTGATACCGCTCATAAGGAGTGCTCCCCTGCGCTGTGTGGTCAGAAGGCACGGATCAGACTTTGGTGTTTCGTGAACCTTCACCATGGCATTAGAATGACGTGACGATCTTTCTTTCGTGCTCACCAGAGAAGATAAGTATGCTGATATGAGTTGAAGTCGTCGGTTAGATTGTGAACTTTTCATAAGAAGCGTGTCGATTTCTGGACAGACACCTGGTCTAACAAAGCATGCGTCTTTTGGTGCCAGGACACCCAACCGACCAGGTGAGATGTCGTCGATCTTTTCCGCTACCTCTTCGATAAAGGTGTCTTTGATCATTCCTATCACGTCTTGACATTCTTGGCTGCATCCTAAGTTGTTCTCCTGGATACATCGAGATAAGAAACGTTCCGATTCTACTAGGGACAATGCGGACTTTATCGTCTCGAATGACCGCGCAATCGAAACTAAGTCATCTGGGTTTGTCTTAGATAGCACGATACGGCGAAGAGCTTTCTCCGTGTCCCTAACAGGTTTCAGGCAAACCCTGATCTTGTTCCATATATCAGAATCAATACATTGCTGGGTTATTTCGTAGATATCCTCGAGCTTCGCGGCATCAGTGATTGGCGCAGTGATGTTGTGTCTGAATCGTCTGCTACCCATTGGTGTGATGCAGTTATCGAGAAGCGCAGATACCGATGAACATTTACCGCTGTGTCTCTCATCGGATATGATGTTAAGTTGTTTGAGTGAATGATTTGCGAGTAGTAGTGTAGAAGACGATCCATCGAATGAAGGGTACTGGAGACAAGACACCAAATTGCTGTTCTGTTGATGAACGTAATCTAGCAGCATGACAAATGCCTGCATTCCGTAGGCATGTTGTCTGATGTCGTTGCCGATAGCCTCAGGTAGTACATGAGGGAAGAATGTGCTCAGTGCAGCGTCTTGATACACCTGTTTTTCGGCGTTCCTAGCGTTATCACCAAGCTTCCCAGCGTTGTCGTCGGTGACGATGATTATTTTCACCCCGGACAATCCAACTGCTACGGCGACCTCTTGTACTTCCTCTAGTTGCATGTTCGTAACGAATACACACTCGCATGGATTAAGTATAGCCAACTGCCGCTCCAGGTCGTCGTAGGTAGAAGGACTTCTGATATACTCTCTATTGAACGAGACAACAGTGCTATGCCCGGTAAGGTTGTCCACTGATGCAACACCCATAACTACCAGGTCTGGATGGTGTCGCGAGGCCTTGACTCTTTCGATCCAAACACAAACAATGTTATTAGATAAAGACGTGCTTTCGACATCGAAGAATGTGCCCGGAGAGACAGTTTCGTCGTGTGATCTCGTTGTGTTCTTTGCCTGAGTATCCTGAACATATATATCACAAACATAGCCATAATCAGTTATCTCTTTGATGCGTTTTTCTCTCTGGGTCACGTTGAAACCAGCCATAGCGACCCGCATGCGTCCAACTCTTTGATTGGATTTAATACTGTGTTTCAGACCGATACCCTTACATATATCTTCGATCTGACTACCAGATATGTTGTCGTCTTTATCAACTAATCCATAAATCTCAAAGAAAGTACCTACCTGATATAAAACAACTGTTTTTTCACCGTATTTAGCCTGGGCTTCTGCCGTAAGCGTGATATATTCTTCTACAACTCCCATGTATCTAGTATTATGTCACGCCTGTTTCTATATAGTTATCATAAATCATTAATGTAGTTATGCACCAAGGTATCCCCATTATTATTAACACCTCCTCCACTAAGCACGTTCTGCTCATATATTTTCCTTAGCACGTCGTTGGGTGCTCTGGTTCCCGACTTGATCAAGTTTTTGGAACGAAGGTCTCGTTTGATATCAACAATACTAATGCCTCCTAGTTTGGCTTTCTCAGTCTGTATTCTCTTTCTTGTCTCTCTACTCTTGATCAGTACACCAACCTTCCTGTCACTGTCACTCTTGCCCAACTTTCGTTTGATGGTTCTAGTTGTTTTCTTCGATCTTATCATCAGCAGGTTTCCTTTCTTCTTTTTCTTCTTCTTCTTGCCAGCTTTCATCGCGCTCTTGAGGTCCGCGAGCTTTTTCTCTCTGACACTTATTACCGGCGGACCGGTTGGTCGGGCATCGATTTTCAGAGAGGGAGTACTTTCTATAGGGCTACGTTTCCTGGTACGCATCCATTCTCTATAGGTAGGGCGACTACCGCCTTTCAAAGAGCTATATGGCGGTTCGGGTTTCACCATAACTCTTACACCACCGTTATCCGCAACCACCTGCTGTTTGGGTTGTTGTGCACTTGGTTGTGCACTTGGTTGTGCACTTGGTTGTGCACTTGGTTGTGCACTTGGTCGTGCTTCCTCCAGGGAGGGAGGCATCTCGATCTCGATGTCGACTTCGTCTTTCTTAAGTTCACGTCTCTTCTTTCGAGTTTTATTCCTCCTTTCCTTCTTCTTGTTATTTGTTACAGAGAGATCTTGCAAGAAACTAAGGGATCTGCTGAACTCATCATCGAATGCCCTAACAGCATCATCCATATCTGTCTTTGAAGACTCGTCTTTTCGCTCATTTTTCTTTCGGTCCTGGAAAGCCTGAATCTTCTTGATGAACTCTTTCCTAACTTTATTCGGTTTGACCAGCGTCTTTGGCTTCTGTTTTTTCTCTCTTTTAGAGCTACCAGACTTACGCGTTCTACCCGACAGTGAAAATAAGTCCTTATTGATCTGGATTGTTTTTGTGGTCATCTATACTAGTACCCACAAAAATAATCATTGCTTAAACTCAGAGATACATTGTACTATACAGGGTTTTCTTGAACTCTGCTGTTTCCCCCCGTTTCTTCACCTCCTCGTTACCAAGGTATAACTTCAGTCCCTCATCTAAATCCTTCTTAGACAGTCTTGTCTTTTCATCTTCAGAGAGACAGAACACTCTACGACTATGTGCAATCTTCGACTTAGAGAATAGTGTCTCCATATCTCGACCCGAATACTTAAAGTATACCTGGTTTTTCTCGAACCACTCGTCAGACAGGGACCCTTTGTCAACACACCAACCTGCATCGGTTGCTTTCTTTTCGAAAATTAGTCTAAGTTCACTTGCTTTGTAGTCGTCGGTTTTGAAACGCCATGTAAATCTAGAGTCCAAACCTTGATTGAATGCGAAGAAACAACTCCTGAGCTCTTCTTCGTAGCCTGCTACGATAACCATAAGGTCTTTCTTGTGGTCACTAAGCCCCTCACATAATGTGTCAATGCATTCTTTGGCGAAGCTGTCTTTTTTATCTGGATTGCCGAGTGCATACGCTTCGTCAATGAAGAGAACACCACCAATAGATTCTTTTATTACGTCTCTTGTCTTGAGGGCTGTTTGGCCTAAATAGCCTGCAATCAAATCAGCGCGAGTCGCCTTTGTGAACTTATCGTTAGAGAGAACGCCCAATTTACTGAACGTCTTGCCTATGATTTTTGCGATTTCAGTTTTCCCGGTTCCAGGAGGTCCATAAATGACAGTATGCATGAAGTCACCTTCGTGACCTTTTAAATGGAAGCCTTGAAGATAATAGAGAATCTGGTCAACTACATGATCTTTCAAGCTGTGCATACCGATCATCGCATCGAGTTCTTGCAAGTTGGGCTTTATTCTATGCAAGCTAGCCATATTTATGTTATATGTCACGTTATCGGCTAGAGGATATTTGTCAATGAGACAAAGTAAGTCTTTCAGACCATTGATTTCTTGGTTGATCGTGATGTGTTCGATAACTGCAGTGGGCGAATCGGGTGGTTTCGGAGAGAAGTAGAGTTCTGAATACGGAGAGTAGTCATCAATCCCTCTTAAATATGATTCTATTGTGGCTTTGTCTGATAAATCAAGAGGAGGAGGAGGGCTTATTGGTGAATCAACATCTAAACCATCAATATGTCCGATTAGTCCTGTTAGTTTTCTAGACTTATTAGGTCTTGGATTCGTATTAGTCATAACTAAATCTAAACTGTCGATGCTTCTATGCCGTTTTTCCCCATACAAATCGTTGCCTTCCTTAAGAATGAGCAACAAATCCGCTAACTGTTTCTCCCTCCATTCTTCAAGGTTGTTTAAATAACGGTTGAGTGAAGGATCTCCTACATTTCGAACAATAAGATCGCTGCAGGACGGATCTGATACGTGGAAAGTAATTGGGTTTCCAGACGTATCAGTTCTATCTTCTTTGTTTCCATTTTTCCCCATCCGTTATACATATGGAAGAGATTTAAAAGGTAAATTGAAACACATAATAGCCCTGTACCGGATGGACACACAAATGGAATCTAAGAGTGAACGCAAGATGGACAACTCTATTGACTACAGCAAATATGTAGAGTACCCTTGGGACGTTATCAAGTCGTATTTCGAAGGCAAACATTTAGATCAGATGGTTCGCCACCAGATCGAGTCTTTCGATGATTTTGCGACATTCCAGATACCAAAGACAATATCTATGTTCAATCCGGTGAAGATCCAATCAGACAGGGCCTATGACGGCAAAGATGATGGTCCACAACTTGAGGTTAATGTCACTTTCGACAACTTCAGTGTTCAGCGACCTCAGATTCATGAGAACACAGGCGCTATAAAGCTTATGTTTCCGCAAGAAGCTCGTCTCAGAAACTTCACATATGCAGCTAACATGACCGTTGACATGACTATTAAGTATGTGATAAAGAGCAACGACTCGGAACAGACGATGTACAAGAAGATCCCCTCGGTGCATATCGGCAAACTGCCTATCATGTTGAAGTCCGGATTATGCGTTCTTACACAATATAGTCATGTGCCCAACAGCGTCAACGGAGAATGTGAAATGGACGCAGGTGGCTATTTCATTATCAATGGTTCAGAGAAGACATGTCAGGGGCAAGAGCGTGCCGCCGAGAACATGGTGCAGTGTTTCAACGTTGAAAAGAACAACAACAAATGGGCATGGATGGCGGAGATCAAGTCTGTGCCTGACTTCAAATGCATATCACCTAAGCAGCTCACGTTATACCAGGCGTCTAAGAACAGTAACGGCTTCGGAAAGTCACTTCTACTCTCCATACCTCGCATCAAAGCGCCAATTCCACTATTCATCGTCTTCAGGGCAATTGGTGTGATCTCAGACAAAGATATCTGCCAAAAGATCGTTTTGAGTGTTGATGATAGAGAGGAGCTAAAAGAGAACCAGCATCTGCTTGACGCATTGAAGGCTTCTATTGTTGATGCGTCGAGCCACCTTACACAGGAAGAAGCATTGACGTATATCACTTCCAACGCGATGTACACACCCATCAATATGGATAAAGAAACCGGTGCTGCAAAGAAACGCGAGTTCACACAGGATGTTCTAGACTCTGATCTATTCCCCCACTGCAAAACCAAGCTCCAGAAAATATACTTCCTTGGCTACATGACGAAGAAGTTGTTGAGGTGCACGTTTGGGTGGGACTCACAAGACGATAGGGATTCGTACCTCAACAAGCGAATCGACTTGACTGGCACTCTCTTGAACAACCTCTTCAGGAACTACTTCAACAAGCTCGTCAAAGACATGCAGAAGGCGATTGTTCGCGAGATCAACAACGGTTCATGGAGAGCAACAGAGGAGTTCGATAACATTGTCAACCAAACCAATATCTATAAAATCGTCAAGTCGACTACGATTGAAAACGGTCTGCGTCGCGCACTATCGACAGGTGACTTCGGGACAAAGAGCTCAAGCAGCAAGGTGGGTGTGGCACAGGTCCTAAGCAGACTAACTTACATATCTAGTCTTAGTCATCTCAGGAGAATTAACACACCAATTGACAAGAGTGGAAAACTGATTCCTCCACGTAAGCTGCATAACACCAGCTGGGGCTACCTCTGCCCTGCTGAGACACCTGAAGGTCACTCTGTTGGTATTGTAAAGAATCTCAGTTATATGGCTCACGTCACTATTCCTTCGAACAGTGCAGGGTTGTACGACTTCATCGAGCCGCATGTCATCCCCTTCGAAGAACTGGATCAGGATCACTACGGATTACTACATGGTGTTCGTGTATATGTGAACGGGTGTCCGCTCGGAAACGCGAAAGATCCTCTGTCGCTTTACAAAGACCTAAAAGACAAGAAGCATCGTGGAATCATAAACATCTATACATCAATCATCTTCGACATTAAAGGTAAGGAGATAAAAGTCTGTAATGAAGCAGGTAGGCTCACTAGGCCGGTTCTTCGAGTGAAAGACAATGAACTGATCCTCAACAAGGACCATATATCTAAGCTGAAAAGCAAGAAGCTGAATTGGGATGATCTTCTCACAGACTTGCGTACGAATGATGCTGTGATTGAGTATATTGATCCGGCAGAGCAGAATCTCAGTATGATCGCAATGCGTCCGTCTATCCTTAGTGCAATGGATACGTCGCTGCTGTATAGATACACGCATTGCGAGATACATCCTTCGACAATCTTCGGCATCTTGGCGTCTTGTATCCCGTTCCCTGAGCATAATCAGTCACCCAGAAACACATATCAATGTGCCATGGGTAAACAGGCAATGGGTATGTATGTTACTAACTACGACACAAGGATGGACAAGACGGCTTACGTTATGACATATCCAATGCGTCCGTTAGTTGACACGCGAATCATGAATCTAATTCAGCTCAACAAGGTGCCGTCGGGTTGTCAGGTAATCGTTGCTATCATGACGCATAGTGGCTACAATCAAGAAGATAGTATATTGTTCAACAAAGGCTCTATCGACAGGGGATTGTTTCAGGCGACTATCTACCACACTGCCCGCGATGAGGACAAGAAGATTCATGGCGATGAAGAGATAAGGTGTCGCCCTGATAAGTCTAAGACGAAAGGCATGAAATATGCAAACTATGACAAGGTCAATGAGGATGGTGTCATTCCTGAGAATACTCGAGTCGAGCATAGGGACATAATCATTGCTAAGGTACTCCCCATTAAGGAGGCTCGCAACGACCATACTAAGACAATCAAATATGAAGACCAGAGCAAGATGTATCGAACAAATGAAGAGTCGTATATCGACAAGAACTTCATCGATCGAAATGGTGATGGTTATAACTTCTGCAAGGTGCGTATTCGTACTGTAAGGAAACCTGTCATTGGCGATAAGTTTAGTTCAAGACATGGACAGAAGGGTACTATAGGCAACATCATTCCAGAGTGCGACATGCCGTTCACCAAGGACGGGGTTAAACCTGATATCATAATCAATCCTCATGCAATTCCGTCTAGAATGACTATTGCCCAGCTCAAAGAAACACTCCTCGGAAAGGCTCTTCTAGAACTGGGATTGTTCGGTGACGGAACCAGTTTTGGAGACTTAGAAGTCAAGGAGATCTGTAAGGAGCTACAGAAAGTGGGTTATGAGTCTAATGGTAATCATATCATGTATAATGGTCTGACCGGAGAGCAACTTGAGTCATCTGTATTCATCGGACCAGCGTTCTACCAAAGACTCAAGCATATGGTCTCCGATAAGCAACACAGCCGTAGTTTCGGCCCGAAAGTCGGACTTACTAGGCAGCCTGCCGAGGGCAGGTCGCGGGACGGTGGACATAGATTTGGAGAAATGGAACGTGATTGTATGTGTTCACATGGTGCAGCTAGGTTCACGAAGGGTCGAATGTACGATGCGTCTGACGCATATAGCGTTAATGTGTGCCGAAAGTGTGGCATGACGGCAGCGTACAATAACGAGAGGCACATCCATCGTTGTAGGAATTGTGACAACCGTACTGACTTCGCTTATGTTGAGATTCCGTACGCATGCAAACTCCTCTTCCAAGAGCTTCAGACTATGGGAGTTGTTCCACGAATAATGACTAAGTAACTGTAGCGGATATAAACCAATTATGCTTTAGGTGACAATTTTTTCTACGGAAGATATATAAGATGTCAGGATATACAGCAGACTCAAACCCCAGTTCACTTGGCGGAGGCATGCCTGGTTTCCAACCTAAACTTCTTGGAGGTGGTGGTGGTGTTGCCGGCGGCTCCGGGATGGACGGAGGTGCTCTTAGAGGAGATACACGTGCATACTTGAGACGTGGAATGGGTAATATTATGTTAGCCAAATCCGCCACTGGAAATAACCAGCTACAATCTGCAGTAGGCCCGTTTAGAATTGCGTTCAACGCAGGTGACCCAATGGGCACGAGAAATCAGGCAGGTCTAAGCACTCTACCCGCTCCCAATCAAGTTAATGGCCCAAACACCGCACCTGGTAAACTTCACCTCGTCCCAGGCGCTGCAGCAAACAACGGTGGATCTGCGTATACAGGAAACCCTAAGTTCGTTTATGATGGATCAGACTATACCAGATTTAGGAGACAGACCGCTGTTCTTAGAACATACAACGACGAGAGCTTCGGTGGTTCCAACAATGGTTCATTCAGTTTTCTCCAGTTCGTAAGAGGATAAGTTATTTTCTTATGTGATAACATAATGAACAAGATCCTTGTTGAGTTCCTTGGTACTTTATTCTTCCTTTACGTGATTATCGCTACCGGAAACGCTCTAGCAATCGGTGCTGCGTTGGCAATCGTTATTATGATCGCCGGTCCAATCTCCGGTGGCAACTTCAATCCTGCTGTTACTATCATGATGGCGGTTGCTGGTAAAGAACCTATGAGCGACGTCATCCCATACATACTCGCCCAGGTCGCTGGTGGTTTGGCCGCATTTGAACTTCACAAACGCGTCAAGATTTAGAGTCGCAACATCGATATCGTTAATAATATATTCACGACATCGTTATTTTTCTAAGCATTGTATATAATGGCTATGGCAACAGCAAGTAGTAGTATTCCCGTTCATACGGCACCAATGGGGAGTGACAAGGAGGAGGAGAAATCTCTCCTTTCCGGTATCACATCTGGACTTTCCGGTCTCAAATCTGGACTTTCCGGTATCACATCTGGATTTTCCGGTCTCACATCTGGAATCACAGGCAATAGTCTTAATACTCCGAAGTCTCCTTCGGAAGGTGGTAGCTCCTGTGGGACACATGCTAAGAGAAGATCTAGCAGAAAGAGAAAATCTAGCAGAAAGAGAAAAGGTGGTGTCAACTTTGGAAGTTACATGAATATGGGCACCATGAGCGCAATGGCAAAACAGGGCATGAGCGCTGCACAGAACCAGGCGAAACGCATGAACATTGATAAGCACATTGACAGCATGAATACAATGGCAAAACAGGGAATGAGCGCTGCACAGAACCAGGCGAAAAGCATGAACATTGATAAGCACATTGACAGCATGAATACAATGGCAAAACAGGGCATGAGCGCTGCACAGGACCAGGCGAAACGCATGAATATTGACAAGCACATTGACAGCATGAATACAATGGCAAAACAGGGCATGAGCGCTGCACAGAACCAGGCGGAAAGCATGATGACACCAAAAGGAGGAAGACGAAGAAAGTCGATGAAGAAAGGCAAGAAGCACCATAAGAAGTCGATGAAGAAAGGCAAGAAGCACCATAAGAAGTCGATGAAGAAAGGCAAGAAGCACCATAAGAAGTCGACGAAGAAGGGCAAGAAGCATCATAAGAAGTCGATGAAGAAAGGCAGGAAGCACCATAAGAAGTCGATGAAGAAAGGCAAGAAGTCCAGAATGAGAGGAGGAGATCCTGTTCTTGGCAGGGTAAGACTAGAGCTTGAGGATCCCAGGACTGGTACCTATGAGTTTAATGGCGATATGCGCTTCAAGGGAAGCCCTCCCATGGGACCTCCAATGCCTCGCGAGGAGGAGAAGTAAGCATTTCATAAACGACAGATGATCAACATCACAAAACCGGATCATGTTTCTAATACAGAAATATGATTCATAATGCATCTAGCCATCTGGTCCCCGAGCAAACCTTATCTGTGAAATAGTCACTTGTGTCTACAGATGTGTAAACGTCGTCACCAGAACTATATATAATACGTTCAATGCCGAATCGGCGGATAGTTTCAGCACACTTGAGACATGGAGCCGAGTTTTTAATAGTTGAAACCCGTCCTATCCTAACAACATAGAGGGTACTTCCCTTGCCTGGCAAATCCTTGGTTCGCGACTTTCGCATGGGCGCCTTTTGCATGGGGG
>Ga0181553_10005505_pt1 | contig 10605 bp, 11 predicted proteins | sample 011ome_17_FD_133753 | JGI IMG/M metagenome (GOLD analysis project Ga0181553, IMG submission 133753) | Coastal salt marsh microbial communities from the Groves Creek Marsh, Skidaway Island, Georgia - 011502XT metaG (megahit assembly) | ecosystem: Environmental > Aquatic > Marine > Intertidal...
GAGCCAATCTAAGCTGATTGACACCAATCATACTCTATACTCTTTTAGACACTCAGGGGCTATAGAAATCTACAAGCGTACAAGCTCATTAGTGAAGCTACAGAAGGTTATGGGTCATTCAAGTCTGAATGTAACCCTGATGTATTTAAGGGGCTTAGAGGTGGCTGAATTAACCGAGGAAGATATGCCGAAGGTCTGAAGGATTCACCCCAAACAATTTCTTCGTACTATTCCCCTAAAACACAAAAAGCCCCTGCCAGAAAGTAGAGGCATCATGTAGTAAAATAGAAGAATAATAATCGTCAGGGAAATCTCAATTAGGTCATTGAGCTTCCCTTTATCAATACCAATGCATATATTGAAACCTCATTTAAGAACAACTTTTGATGAAATACCTAACCAAATCAAAATTCAAGCTTGGGCTTGAATGTCCCACCAAGCTCTACTATACTGACAAGGAGGTTTTTCCAAATCAAAAGGTTGATGATCCGTTTCTAGAACAACTAGCCAATGGAGGCTTTCAAGTAGAAGCCATGGCTAGGCTGATGTATGACGATGGTGTATTGATTGACGCTAGAAATCGAGTCTTAGCTACTCAACAAACGGACGAACTGCTGAGGCAAACGGACGCAATTATCTCTGAAGCTTCTTTCCTCAACGGATCGCTAAATGTTAGAACAGACATCGTTCAGAAAAGGGGTGATTACCTCAAACTTATTGAAGTTAAAGCTAAGTCTTCACACTCATCAGAAAGCATCGAAAGCGAGTTTTTGAGTAAAAACAAAAAGAAATTAGATAGTTCTTGGGAGGCATACTTATGGGACATTGCCTTTCAGACATACGTGGCAAAATTGTCTTACCCAAAACTCAAAACAAGTTCATATCTACTGTTGGTTGACAAAGACGCCAAGGCTTCTATTGACGGGATTCATCAGAAGTTTAAGATCACCCAAGAATCTGACGACCAGCGATCTAATATCAAAATTGAGGAAGGACTAAATTTTGCAGACTTAGGGAACGCGCTTCTGGTTGAAAAAGATGTTACTGAGATTATTTTGCGAATTATAGAGGGCGAGTTTATTCACTCCAACGGAATGAACTTCCTAGATAATCTGAAGATGTTATCTGAAAACTATGTAGCAGATATTGAGACGCATTCGTTGATTGGCAGAAAGTGCAAAGACTGTGAGTTCCGACTTAAAGATGACGAGCACGAATCTGAAGTTCAGTTATCAGGCTATAACCGCTGCTGGTTACATGACGGCAGGGTGAAACAGGAAGATCTCGAGCTACCTAAAACTTACGACATCTATAACTCTGGTTTTGCTAAAAAAGTGATGGCCGAAGAGGGAGTGCTTCTTGCAAAAGACTTGGATATTTCACACCTCAACAATCCTTCGGATAAAGGCGCAGCTTACAGCAGGCATGACAGACAAGTATTGCAGCTCGAAGACATTCAAAACGGAACCGTGCGTTCAGAATTTAACCGAGAAGCGTTTGCTGGATACCAACAAAAGATTGTGTTCCCTTTGAATATGATCGACTTTGAAACCTGCGCAATGGCCTTTCCTTTCACAAAAGGAATGAGCCCTTATGAGACGGTTGCTTTTCAGTTTTCTCATCATATTATTCATGCAGATGGAAAAGTCGAGCACGCTACACAATGGCTACAAACAGAGCCTCACTCCTTTCCAAACTTTGATTTTGTGAGGGCCTTGAAAGCGGCCTTAAGCAATAATAATGGTAGTATCTTCAGGTATCACAATCATGAAAACTCTGTGCTCAATCAAATCAAAGGGCAATTGCTTAGGTCACAAGAAAGTGATATAGTAGAACTGATTGAATTTATCGAATCAATTACCAGCTTTGACCCAGATGGCAATGGCAAGATTGAAGGAGAAAGATGCATGATTGATTTACACAGGCTCATCAATGACTGTTATTACAACACCCATTTTGCTCACTCTCTTTCGCTCAAAGCTGTGCTTCCTGCCATCATAAAAATGGATAATGCAATACAAACTAAGTACAGCAAGGAAATAGGCGAAAACGGGGTTACTTCATTAAACTTTGAAGAAAACCATAAATGGTTAATGCCACATCTAAAAGATGGCTTAGATCCTTATCATTTACTTCCTAAACCGTTTGCTGGGCTTGATGATGAACAACTAGCGAGTTTCATGAGTGAAGCAGATGACATTGTCAGCAATGGTGGTACCGCAATGATGGCTTATGCCATGTTACAGTATACTGACATGCAACAGGAAGAACGAAGGCTATTAGAACTCTCCTTGCTGAAATATTGTGAGCTTGACACACTCGCAATGGTTTTTGTTTGGGAGCATCTGGACACTATTAAAAGAAATATAATTAGAACTATATGAAACCCGCAGTCAGTGCAGAATTTGAAACAATCCTTCATCAATTACAAGAGATTGAAAAACCCACGAGCCTAAAGACGGTCGGAGTATTTGAATATGTAAAACACACAGACAGCAGGAATAGAGAACGGTTAAGACGTGATATAACCATAATCAAAAATTTTGAAGCCAACACGTCAAAATCCTATCATGCATGGTTCTTGAACATTTCTACTAATCATGTTGAATTACTTGAACAGTTTAGTCTAGGACCATTGGCAGGACATACTTCAATAACGAAGTACAAAAGAATAAATGGTGAGCTAGTTAAAGGTAAGAGTAAATTAATCTCTATCAAATAAGGAGTTGATGACGGTTACAATGAAACACAGGAATCATTACTAAATACGTAGTACTGTTTTTTTTATTGGACAATTAGAAATGAAGCAATCCAAACAAATTCTTTTAATGTACTCTAAAACAGTTATTTTTACTTTGATATATAATCAGAATAAAATTACAATTAGGATTAAGCAATGAGTTTACAAAAAAAAAATTGCTGATAGAATCATTGATGTATTTTCAGATGCAACTATCAAAAAAATAGATAAGGACAATTATCTGGATATTCATTTACCTTCAGTAAATGAGCAAAAGGGCACCCACATCTTTTTCAATACGAGTAAGAATAAAGTGAAAATTGGCTTTTACTGTAGAGATAATGATTTTGTTGAAAAGGCTGTAAATTCTTCGGATGAGCTTGAGACTTATTCTCAAGGGATTAGCAAGCAACCCCACCTTTGAGGATGCTGACAGTGCTATCACAGCTGCACTAGCCATGATAAATGCCATTCAAGGAAATGAGAGTTCGATTATTCAAGATTCGAATAAAGAATCTGATGCTATGCAATCTCTAACCATAAATGAAGAGTTCATTGGCATCTTAAATGAACTGATCAAATCATATAAATTATTACCTAATTTCAGTTTTGTTCCAGAAGTCTTACGTGAAAACGGGTGCATTATTGATGGAAATGCTTGTTGGTTTTACACAGAAGAAGTTCAGTGGGCAGAAAATGCAGAATTATGGGATTTACTTGTTACCCATGATGGATTTTATTCATCTATGGGACAAAAGGAGTTCAAACTTTTATTCAATTGGGATAGCCTAGTTGACCTTAAAATCAAAGTTGCAGAGGATCACTCTAAAGTAACCTTAGGTTTATTCCAAGAAAACGGTCAGTTTTTATCTTTAACTCAAGAAGAATCACTCTCGTTATTAGTCATCTACTACATGTACCAGCATATTGTAAAATTGATCATTGATGAATTCCGTGATGAACCAATAATTAATTGGTCTGCAGTAGATGAAATGGGTGTTCTGCGAAGAAACTTCAACTCTTATCAAGAACTTTATGCTAGTGTAGAATAAGTCTTTTGATCGTCATTAAACCGTGATTAACTATTCATCTTAAAATGTTGCTCCAGACCAAGGTGATTTTTACATACTAAATAACCCTACCAAAATGAATAAGGAAGAATTCAGTCATTTTCTGATTAAAAGAAGCAATTCTATAAGGCAGATAAGAAAAAACAACATCAGGCGCAAAGGCTTTTTCGAATTAACAATCAGAAAGACTGCTTTTAATCCTCCATCTGCGGAAATAAAACCTAACGATATTGTTTATGTAGCTGAGACTAGTGGTGGGATTTATGCAATGGGCGAGGTAATTGAAAGTGGAAAGGTAAAAACATTTACATCAATAGAGGCATTGCTGGAATTTTCAAAGAGATTCAATGATGACCAATACTGGCTTTCGAAGATTCGTGAATTCAGTCAGAAATTGTCTTCCAATGAAAATTATAAACTGAGATTTCATGAATACTATATCAATCAAAAAATCTTAGATAGAACCATTCCATATAATGGCCCATTAGAAAGATACGATGCGTCTATTAATCGTGGCATGGCAAGTATTTTTTTCAAATTGAGAAAGGAAGACATTGAATATTTGAAAGAACCCGATTACAGATTGAAAGGTATTATGGCAGTAAACCCTGAAATACCTGGAGATCTGCGACTAAAGCTATATTCTCTTTTCAATAAAAAATATAGCATAAGTCACTTAATTGATATCGACCATTTTGTCCCAAAAAGTGTTGGTGGCCCTGGTAATATCGCTGAAAACTTAGTGCCTATTGGATTTAGTTTGAACCGATATAAAAATGATTCAATCCCAAGAAGTTTATTTGAAATTGCCGGCAGTGACACATTTCGGTCAAACTTCATCGATGTTCAAAAAGAGGTTTTAAAAGCATGCAGACTTGAAGATGAATTTATCAAAACAAACACCTATCCTCTAGCAAAGGAGTTGGCTCGGAAAATTACGGGAATCGTAAATGCTTGGTCTGATCTGAACCTGATAAAAAGCTTTTACTTAGCGGTCAACGAAAAATCTCATCCTAACTACGGTAAAATCATCAGAGACATGCAAAACGCTTAATTTTAAATTCTACAACAAATAATTTTTATACTTGTGACTGAGATAAATAAAAGAAATGAATGTAACTTTTAGATTGAAGTTTGACCCAAATGATGTCGATTCAAATGAAAGCGTGGAATACTTGTTGTTTGATATGGAAACAGAGACTAGTTGTGATGTGAGTATTGCAATATCTGATGATTCTAATTCTGATCTACTGACACAAGTGATTCAGGCTGCTAAAGATGATGTGAAGAATTGGTTGTCAGAGTATCTTGAAGAGGCGGATAACTTTATGGTCGAATCAAATTTCGATGATTTTGAACTTTCTGGAAAAGACTACACTATGCAGTATGTCAACGTTGGAATTGAAATAGCTGATATTTCGGAGTCATTTATCCAACCTGTCTCATTCTTTTTCGATTAAATTAGGTGTTCTAAAATAGAGCTCCATGTAGGAAATTTGTTTAGCTTATTTTTCTCATAATCTAAGCCAAAATGCAGGTGAAGCCCCGTAAAGTCTTTTGCACCTCTTGCTGTTCGGTCATCAATCAAATAGTCACCAATCAGCAAATCTTTTCGATGCGTAATGATCATTTTCTTTTCAAATGATTTCCCAAAGTGATCCTCGATCCAATGACGTTTATCGCTCCAAGCTGTTGGATTGTCCCAAGGAGCCGTGGTGAGAATATACATGTCATATTTATTGCTTTCCAAAAGCTTGTTTACCGCTTCTATGGCGCCTTCGATGGGTGGCAAGTTTCTAAATACACCAGGAATCTCATCAGGATGTGCTTTATATTCTGGTTTATCGCCATCAGGATGCGCTTTTGCGCCTTTTCCCAAATCCGCTAAAACACCATCCATATCCAAGTAAAGAATGGGCTTGCCTCCATTTTTAGCTTTTAATTCCCAAGCACGGTACTGAAGAAGATCGTTCATGAAATCCGTATGAACGCCTATGCGGTTCAACAGATTTCTGTGTGATTCGTTTTTGTATACAGAATAGATGTTTTCTACTCCTAATTCGATCAATGCCTCGCAACACAGCAAATTAGCTGCTGTGTTTTCTTTAGCAAAAATGAATGCTGTGTCAAAAGGGGCGGATTCGGAATATGATTCAATGAACGACTTGTTATCAATACTTCCTATGATAGCATGGTCAATTTCATCTTTAGCTAAGTCTACCGAATTCACATTATTATCAAAACCGAACGTTTCAACTTCGTAGTTCTTTTTTATTTCCTTGGCAAATAACACAGCTGCAGGTGTTAATCCAAAAAACGCAACTTTTTTCATCTCTTATTCTTTATGTTTTCCAAGGGTTGTAGTCTTCTCTTTCCATACCTGCTCTTGGCGCATTTGCAGCAGCGAAATCTGAGTCTGAAAAGAGTTTTTCTTTGAATTCATCAAAAGGCATTGTACGATCCAACTCCCATCTGTCTGATGCCTCCATTAAGGCATAGCTATTATTGATCATGGTTTTTGTCCAAGTACTCGGATCTCTGACATCAAGGGTATTTCTCAACTCGATAGTTTTATTGATCGTATCTTCTATTGAGTTCTGAAATTCACCTTTTTCTTTCTTATTTTCTTGAAGGAAGTCATTGATCAGATCGGTGTACTTTGTTTTTTCGCCCTTTTTCAACGCATCAATTTCTTCAACACATCGATGCCAAGAAGAGTCATCTACCTTAAGCCCAGAAGAATCAAGGGCACTTACCTCTAAAGCCTTTCTTTTGGCATTCACTTTTTCTTGGTATTCAAGATTCATAGGATTTTTTCCTCTTTTACGGTCTTGTGCATCAGCATAAGAATCATAGAAAGAATCTGATTCTTCATAAAAGAGATCTTTATGCAGTTGGTCAGCTGAGATATATTTTTCTATCATACCTTATCAAATTCGGATTTTAGCTATCTGAAACAGATCTCACTTCAGAGGTGTCCCAATCAGAGATGTGTCCGTATTTCTTCTCAGGATTGGAAAGAAATACCCTCTTCCAAACAGACGTCTCATATCCAATCCACTCTTTTACAGCAGCTCTTAATGTTTCGTTGTTGAATTTCATGATGTCTTAGATTGGTTATTGAGAGTGTTATAATGGACGCCTATTATTTGTTTTAAACTTTCTAGCATAAAAGATAGTGAAAACTCTCAAAAAAAAGTACCAATGGAACAGATAGTCAGTAAGTCAATGATATCAGAGGTTGGCAGTGGTACCTCGTTTTGAAGCACTAAATTGGTCTCAAGAAATGCACAGAACAAAAATATCAAAACCTAGATATATATGGAAGACGTAAAAACAATGCAGGAGTATTTTGATGAGTTCTTCCCGCTATGCTATGCACGTAAATACGATGAGGCTATTAAAATTCAACTCAAACAAATGAACTGACCCTTCTGGGTTGTAATAGCCAAGACTATCATTTAAAAAAATCAGACTAGTAAAAAAATCAGACTGAAAATTTACAGTGCTCTTGTCTAATATTAAGCTATCAATTTTTTGATGAATTAAGTGTGTATCAAAAGCTGGTGGCACAATGGCTTTGCCAACTAAAGCTACTAAGAAAAAGGTCGCCCCTAAGAAGAGTTCTTTCATGTCTCAAAGAAATCAAAATCTCAGTAAAATAATGGCTTAACAGGTCGTAAATATGTATAAACACATATTCTCACGCAATAATTAATCTATTCAAATCAATTTTAATTAACTTACGAAACTTTTATAAAAAAAATTCAAACATGAGCACACAGGCCAATTTAGCAAACCAAATAACATCTGTTATCCCAGACGCTGTTGTCAAAAAAGTAGATAAAGACAACTTCTTAGATATCCATATCCCTTCGGTTAACGAAAAAAAAGGTACCCATCTATTTTTCAACACAGGAAAAGAAAAGATTAAAATGGGGTTTTATTGCCGTGATAAAGACTGGATAGATGCTTTATTGCAAAAAGATTCGAATAGAGGTGGCGGGAATAATTCAACCATTGAAGAATACTCACAAGGTATTCGACCTGTTAATAATCCAGAATTCGAAAGTGTGGATGACGCTGTTACTTGCGCGCTTCTTTTTATTGCGAACATAGGCGGACCTCAAACCACAACTTCAAGCAGTCACAATACAACGACAACCACTCCAATATTAAATGATGACACGATTACATTTAAAACGGCTATTGAAGCTGCACAAAACGGGAATCAAGAAAAAGTAATAGAATACATAAACCAAGGAAATTTGAGACTTCAGTGGAATGAGGACTTTCTTATAACGGTTGAATTAGCATCATATGTGAGCGCTTCTGAAGAGTTAAATGAACATATTAAGAATGCGATTTCTAGAGGTGTTGATCTTAATGAAACTACAATTAATGATGGTTGCGGCTACACTGCCCTTCATTTTGCGGCTTGGGATGGCAAAGTCGATATTTTGGATTATTTATTACAAAAAGGTGCAAATCCTGATGTAATCGGAACTATTGATGGACTAACGCCTCTTTACCTTGCTGCCGTAAATGGAGATTACAATTCCGTTGCCTCACTATTAAAGCACAATGCTAATCCTAACATTTACCTAACAGGTGAGGGTATTGAAAGCCTGAGAGGTTACTTTAGCACCAAGGGTGGAACAGTATTGAGAGGCGCTTTAATTAATGGACATTTTGAAATAGCTAAACTATTAATTGAAAATGGTGCAGAAAAAGAAGAGCTCAATGAGCCTTGCATGGATAATGAGTTACCTACTAAAGATGTGGTCGATTTAGTTTTGATACTAAAAAATCAGGGGGTGCTACAGAATTTTGACCAATCTCTGTACGCTGAGATTCGGGCTATTTTAGGAAAAGATTCAAATAGTGTAGATACTAACGAACCAATAGAGGTGGATGATGAATTGGGATATCCTTTATTATCCTACAAGAATTCTGATCAAAACAAAGAATACGTAAAAAGATATTTAAGGCCAACAAAAACACTTAACGGAAGGATGGGTGTTAAAATGGTTATACCAGATTGGGTGGAGGTGTTGCTTGATGATTGTGTTTGCTTTGATTTCTCACCTGAAGATATAGCCATAATTAGAGAAGGAATTTCTTCGAATAAAGTTATTCCAATTTTAAAGTATGATTTTAACATCAAAGAATCTAATCTTACGGACATAAAAAACATGTGGTGGATAGTACCATTTGCATTTTGGAATAATACTATTTCATGGCTAGCGATAAACAAGGACGGTCTTTATGCCCCTTATAATGATAACAATGATGCTACTCTTATACTACCATGGGACCGAGTAACTGATATTTGTTTCGAGGAAGAATATGAACCCTTATTTGCTGATGAAGCAGATAGTACAATGAACCTATTAACCATTACGATGGAAAACGGAGGGGAACTTGAGATTTCGGAATTTCTGCATGATGCTAGAGGTTCTTATCTTTCTGTTCTTTATGAAATCTATTGGGTTAGACAAGAAACAATAGAGGTTAGTAAGGGATTGCCCATGTGGAAAGAGGGAGCGGGTGGTGAAGGATTTAGATCATTCCCTGAGTCAGTTGAGCTTGCTCACTTACCCTATTGGTCAGACAGTGATGTTCATAGACCAACTTTTGAGCCTGACGCGCAATAAGAAACTAATGCGCCCAAGAATTCTTATGACGTAAAGGAAGAATTTGTAATGCCAATATGTAAGCTTATCAAGATGTATCTAATTCTGCCACATTTTCCTATTTATTGTGAATGCTCTGAATGAGGAAGGTTATACCCTAGATACAAAAAATTGCTAGTTTTATGCACAGGATATTCACTGGGCTGGCAAGGATGAGGCATGGAATTTATTAATAGATCATAATGGCTTTTATTGAATGAGATTTGAGTGGCAACTCACTCGAGTTAAATGTTACTCGTTTTTGGGTAAAGGAAAGCACATATCAAGACCTCTTAGCTTCAGGTGCGGATCTTCATATTAATGTCAATCCTCGCAAAGGAAAGCATCCACGAGGCAGCTATTTTATTCCTCATGTAACCCGTCAGCACAATTCGGACACAACTTAGTAAATTCTTAATCATAGTTTTAGTCTTTTGGCTAGAGCTTTTAAAACTTAGTTGTTATGGGAGCAAAGAAGAAGTCCGAGTCCATTATCAAGGACATTAAAAGAAGAACACGCAGAACCTTTTCATCCGAAGAGAAGATCGCTATCGTACTGGAAGGTCTTCGTGGTGAGGAGAGCATTGCTGCGATCTGTCGAAGAGAAGGTATTGCTCAAGCGTTGTACTACCGGTGGAGTAAGACCTTCTTAGAGGCTGGTAAACAACGCTTGTCAAGAGATACCTTACGGGAAGCCAACACCGAAGAGGTCGATAGTCTCCGCAAAGAGAATACAGCCTTGAAGGAGGTTGTAGCAGAGTTGACCTTGCGAGAGCGGGTGCTAAAAAAAAGCTTGACTGGACTACGAAATACCTGCAGAAATATACGCTAAACAAGCGGCATGATTATTAACCTAAATTTGAATGGAAACTGTCCTAACAAATGGGGTATCTACGAACCTTATCTTCGTGTCTAAGAAAGTTTCATAGGAGGCAGAGAATTAGACGTGACGCCAAGCTGAAAGAAGTACTTCGAAATTCTTTGGATTGTATTTTTTAATCAACTCTCTGATTTTTAATTCAAGACTTTGTAACAAAATAAAGTTGGACGCCATCAAATTACCGAAGCACTAAACATCTGCATAAATGGGGTAAAGTTCAATTCTGAATATTTTTTACAA
>Ga0181553_10005513_pt1 | contig 10596 bp, 7 predicted proteins | sample 011ome_17_FD_133753 | JGI IMG/M metagenome (GOLD analysis project Ga0181553, IMG submission 133753) | Coastal salt marsh microbial communities from the Groves Creek Marsh, Skidaway Island, Georgia - 011502XT metaG (megahit assembly) | ecosystem: Environmental > Aquatic > Marine > Intertidal zone...
CCTAAATCTGCGTTGTTACCTTCAAGCCTAACTACCACAGGTATCTCAACACCAACCTCTTCAATTGCCGCTAAGACTCCCTCTGCAATAAGATCACATCTTACTATTCCACCAAAAATATTTACTAATACAACCCTTACCTCTGGATCGTCCAAAATAATTTTAAATGCTTTAGAGACTCTCTCTTGTGTTGCCGTTCCGCCCACATCAAGAAAATTTGCAGGATTTCCACCAAAGTACTTTATTGTATCCATTGTGCCCATGGCAAGACCTGCTCCATTTACCATGCAGCCAATATTTCCATCTAATGAAACATAACTTAAATCATTCTTTGCTGCTTCAGATTCTCTAGGATCTTCTTGAGATGGATCATGCATTTGAGCAATTTCAGGCTGTCTATATATAGCATTTGAATCAATGTTTATTTTTGCATCTAAGCAGTGCAGCAACCCACCGCTCGTAATCACCAAGGGATTAATTTCAAGCAAACTTAAATCTTTCTCAACAAATAACTTCATTAAATTTTTAAACATTGGAGTAAATTGTTTAGTTTGCTCATTATTTAACTGTAAAACTTTTGCAATTTTTCTTGCTTGAAAACCTTGAGCTCCACATAGAGGATCTATTGATTCATAAATAATTTTTTCAGGAGAATTTTTTGCGACTTCTTCGATATTTACTCCTCCCTCACTAGAACCTATAAAGACCACTCTTTGCGATTCCCTATCTATAACAGCGCTTAGATATAATTCTTCGGCTATATCTGTACATTCCTCAATAAGAACTGAATTAACCAATTGGCCCTTTTCATCCGTCTGATAAGTAATTAATCTCTTCCCCAGCCATTTCTTTGCAAATGAAGTTGCCTCTTCAGGAGTATCAACTAACTCAACCCCACCTGCTTTTCCTCTTCCTCCAGCATGAACTTGAACCTTCACAACCCATTTGGAACCACCAATATCTCTACAAGCTTTAAATGCATCTTCTGCTTCATAAATGACTTTACTATTTGATACGGGCAAGCCGTATTGTGCAAAAAGCTCTTTGCCTTGAAATTCATGTAGATTCATTATCTTTTATTTCCTATATGTATAGCTTCATTATTTACAGCCAAAGCGGCCTCATGGAGGGCCTCTGAAACTGTTGGATGACTGAAAATTGTTAACCCAAGATCCTCAGAGCTTGCACCAAATTCCATAGATATTAATGCCTGTTGAACAATTTCTGCAGCAGATGGACCAAATACATGAACTCCTAAAATTGTGTCTGTTTTTGCATCGGACAGAAGTTTTACAAAACCTACTGATTGATCTACTGCTAATGCTCTTCCGCTTGCTGCAAAAGGGAACTTACCAACTTTAAACTCAACGCTCTCATCTTTTAACTCCTGTTCATTTTTACCAACCCAAGCAATTTCAGGATGCGTATAAATTACGGATGGTACCAAATCATAATTCATTTCTGCATGTTTTCCAGCAATCCTCTCTGCAACCATAATGCCCTCTTCGCTACCTTTATGAGCTAGCATGGGTCCTCTTACCACATCGCCTATAGCCCAAATGTTTGCAGCATTTGTTTGACAATGGTCATCAACATTTATAAAGCCTCTATCATCCAAATCGACACCTGAATCGTCAGAAAAAACATCCTGAGTATTAGGTTTTCTCCCTACTGCGACAATTAATTTATCAAATTTCATTTCCTCAGATTTAGCTTCAGTCTCATATGTAATATTCACCGAGTTTTTAAGGCTTTTTGATGAAGTCAATCTACAACCCAATCTAATGTCGAGACCTTGTTTCTTAAAATCTTTGAGAGTTTCTTTTGCAATTTCTTTGTCAGCCATAAATAAAAAATCATTCATAGCTTCAATTACTGTTACTTTTGAACCCAAACGCGCCCAAACACTTCCTAGTTCAAGACCTATAACACCAGCTCCAATAACACCAAGAGTTTCTGGAACAGATTCAATTTCTAAAGCACCGGTACTATCTAAGATATTTTTATTATCAAATTTTGCAGAAGGAATTTCTATAGGTGATGATCCAGTTGCAATAATAATATTTTTAGATTCAACAATTTCAACGTCACCATTAGCATTGGTTACTTCTACTTTTAGATCTGCAATTACCTTACCTCTTCCAGCAATAGGAGTAACTTTATTTGCAGCAAATAATCCGCTGATACCACCAGTAAGTTTTTTTACAATATCATCCTTTCTTTTCATCATTGCAGGAACATCTAATTCAACATTTTTGATATCTATTCCATGAGTTTTTAAATGATTTGCTGCATCATGATATCTGTGAGACGAATCAAGAAGTGCTTTTGAGGGAATACAACCAACATTCAAACAAGTGCCACCAAAAGTGGGATTGCTATCTGAATCTGTATATTCTTCAATGCAGGCAGTTTTCAAGCCTAATTGAGATGATCTGATTGCAGCTACATAACCAGCTGGTCCTCCACCTATTACAACAACATCAAACATAAATTTCCTCTTTCTATAAATTTAATAATAATCTTTCTGGTGATTCTAGTTGCTCTTTGATTGAAACTAGGAATCTGACTGCTTCTTTGCCATCTAAAAGCCTATGATCGTAACTCATTGCTAAATACATCATCGGCCTAATTACAACTTCTCCATTAACAGCTACAGGTCTATCTTGTATCGCATGCATTCCAAGTATTGCGGTTTGCGGTGCATTTAAGATTGGCGTAGATAATAGAGATCCAAAGACGCCGCCATTTGAAATGGTAAATGTTCCGCCTTGCATCTCATCGATTGTAAGCTTGCTATCTCTCGCTTTCTCAGAATATTCTAAAATTGACTTTTCAAGTTCAGGGAGAGACTTTGTATCAGCATCTTTTATTATTGGAACAACAAGACCTCTATCTGTTGAGACAGCTACACCTATGTCTTGATACCCGTGATAGACAACATCAGATCCATCAATTGAAGCGTTGACTATTGGGAATTTCTTTAAAGCTTGAACTGCAGCTATTACAAAAAAGCCCATAAAGCCCAATTTAATACCATGTTGCTTTTCAAATTCTTGCCCATACTTGCTTCGTAATTCTTTTATGGGGAGCATATCAACTTCGTTGAAAGTAGTGAGCATTGCAGTTTCTTGCTGAACTGTAACAAGTCTTTGAGCAATAGTATTTCTTAGCCTTGTCATAGGAACTCTTTTTTCAGGCCTTGATGAAGACAGAGCAGAGATCTTTGTATCTTCATTTTCAGAAATTTTATTTTTAGACTCTAGATGGTTTATAACATCTGCTTTAGTTATTCTCTGATCTTTCCTTGAAGACTCTATTGATTGAGGATCAATATTATTTTCGGCAATAATTTTTTTAGCAGCAGGGCCAGATTTTTTATTTGAAGCCTCTGATGTATCTTGTTTTTCTAATGCTACTTCTTCCTTAGTTTCTGTTTTTTCTTCATTTTGAGGTTGAGCTTTTTGTGAATCATCAAACTCGCCAATAATTTCAGCACTATTAACAACATCACCTTCTTTTTTTAGAATTTTTGTTAAAATTCCGTCAGTTGGTGCAATGACTTCTAAAACAACCTTATCAGTTTCTATCTCAGCAATAATTTCATCCTGATTAACATAATCTCCTTCTTTTTTTAGCCAATTTGCAACAGTTCCATCTGCAACAGATTCCGGAAATGTTGGTGATTTAATTTCAATTGCCATAATTATCCCTATTGTAAAGCTTCTTCTAAAAGATTGTTTTGTTGTTCAAGATGTAATTTCATCATTCCTACCGCCGGAGCAGCTGCTGGAGGTCTGCTCACCATAGAAATATTCTTAGCAAAATCTAGCCTATCTAAGACTCTTTGTAATCTATGCCTATGACTAAACCATGCTCCTTGGTTTGCAGGCTCTTCCTGACACCAAATAATGTCATCAACATTTTTATATTTTTTTAGGCACTCCTCTAAGTCATCATATGGGAATGGATATAACTGTTCGATCCGAATAATTGAAATGTGTTCTTTTTCATCTTTAACTCTTTTATTCTCAAGATCATAGAAGACCTTTCCAGAGCATAATATGATCTTTCTGATATTAGATTTTTTCTTGGTATCACTATCAATAACACATTGGAAGGATCCTTTTGTTAAATCGGTAATTGAAGATGTTGCGTTTGGATTTCTTAATAAGCTTTTTGGCGAAATAACTATAAGAGGTGTTCTCATTTTTCTTATCGCTTGCCTTCTTAGTAAATGAAAGATCTGAGATGGTGAGCTAGGAATACATACTTGTATATTTTCTGCTGCGCATAATTGTAAGAACCTCTCTATTCTAGCGCTGCTATGTTCAGGTCCTTGTCCCTCATATCCATGCGGAAGAAGCATAGTTAACCCAGAAAGTCTTTCCCACTTATGCTGAGCTGATACAATGAATTGATCAATAACAACTTGTGCACCATTTGCGAAGTCTCCAAATTGAGCTTCCCAAATAGTTAGTCCTGTTGGCCAAGTTGCAGAGTATCCATACTCAAAACCCAAAACCGCTTCTTCCGACAGAAGTGAATCGTAGATATCGAATCTGGTGTTATGATTTTTTGCAATTTTTGATAAAGGAATATAACCATCTCCAGTTTTTTTGTCAAAAACGCATGCATGTCTGTGAGAGAAGGTTCCTCTTCTTACATCTTGTCCTGTAATCCTAATTGGATAGCCCTCTGCAAGCAATGTGGCGTATGACATGCTTTCAGCAAAACCCCAATTTATATAAGTGTTACCATTATTCATCTTCCTTCTATCATCAAAGATTTTTGATGCTTGTGTTCCAAGATTAAATGAACTGGGTACTTCGTTTATTTGATTTCCAAGCTCTTTAAACTTCTTTTTATCAAAAGAGGTATCTACTGGCGGCCACCACAAAACATCTAAATATTCTGTCCAATCAAACCAAAGTTCATTATTTGAATATTTAGATAAACTTTTTGCTACTGTTTCACCGCCCTCCAAGGATTTTCTATATGTTTGCTTAATTTCTTGAGCAGATTCATTTGAAATGCAACCCTCTTTCAAAAGTTGTTCTTGATATTGATTAAGAACAGATGGGTGCTTTGCAATAGCTTTATACATTGTTGGCTGCGTCGCTGAAGGATCATCAGCCTCATTATGGCCTCTTCTTCTATAACAAAATAAGTCAATAACGACATCTTTATTAAATTTTGCCCTGTATTTACATGCAATTCGAGCTGATTTTACTACCATTTCTGGATCATCACCATTCACATGGATAACTGGAGCCTGAATCATTTTAGCGACATCAGTTGCATAATCAGTTGATCTAGCATCAAGTTTATTACTTGTAGTAAACCCAATTTGATTATTAACTATGATGTGAATAGTTCCACCTACATTAAAACCCCTAGTTTGTGACATCTGCAATGATTCCATTACAACACCTTGACCAGAAAATGATGCATCACCATGAAGAAGAACTGGTACAACTTTTTTTCTATTCTTGTCATCTAGTCTATCCTGCCTAGCCCTAACTGAACCAAGCACTACTGGATCCACAATCTCCAAATGAGAAGGATTATTATTTAGAGAAACATGAACTTCTCCACCCGGTGTATCAATATTAGATGAAAACCCTAAGTGATACTTTACGTCTCCTGTATTTGCACCTTCAAGAGTATCAGTTTCATCAAATGCAGAGAATAAATCTTTTGGTAATTTTCCTAATACATTTACTAGTAAATTTAATCTTCCTCTGTGAGCCATGCCAAAACAAATTTGATTTGCTCCCAATGCTCCACAATTTTGTATAACAGCATCAACTAACGGCACTAATGACTCACTTCCATCAATACCAAATCGTTTCATACCAGGATATTTTGCAGCTAAATATTTTGCTAGACCTTCTGCTGAGTTCAACCTTTCAAAAATATGTATCTTTTCTTCATTTGAAAAACTATAGTTATCAATTTTTGATTCAAATTGTTTCTGAAACCATCTTCTTTCATCTGAATGCATAATATAGTTATATTCAATGCCTATATTGCCGCAATAGATTCTTCTAAGCTCTTCAATAATATTTCTTAAAGAAGATTTTTTTGATCCAGTATTAAAAGTATCAGTATAAAACTCATCATCTAGATCTGATTCATTGAGACCATGAAATTCAATCTTAAGGTCTTCAATTAGATCTCTTTCCATAATTCCTAGTGGATCTAAATTAGCTTCTTGATGTCCTCTATTTCTATATGCCTGAATAAGCCTTATAACTTTTCCTTGCCTTTCATCAGAAGTAGCATTTGAACTTATTGTAGCTCTTGATAAATTTTTAAACTCATCAACAATGCTTTGATGAGATATTTCAACATGACCATTTGATGAGTTTGGCAAAGTATTAAAGAATTCTAGCCATTCTTTGGAAAGCTCTTCGGGTTTATTTAAATATTTTTCATAGAGGGTTTCTAAGTAAGCAGAATGCCCTGCTGACAAATGTGAACTCCCCCATAGTTCTTGCATCGAATTAGTCATTTCAAGTTAATTTATAGCTCCGTCTGTAGTGATAATTTCTTTTTTATCTTTTAATAACATTTTCTTAATTTCACCAATTGCTTTGTTTGGATTTAATCCTTTAGGGCATACACTTACACAATTCATAATTCCGTGGCATCTATAAACACTGAATGGGTCTGATAAATCTTCAAGCCTCTCATTAGTTTTTAAATCTCTTGTATCGGCAAGAAATCTATATGCTTGAAGTAAAGCAGCAGGTCCTAAAAATTTATCTGGATTCCACCAAAAAGATGGGCAACTTGTAGAGCAACAGGCGCACAATATGCATTCATATAATCCATCTAATTTATCTCTATCTTCCGGAGACTGAAGTCTTTCTTGCTCTGGTGCAGTAGTACTATTTTGAAGAAAGGGTTTAATTTTTTCGTATTGTGCATAGAACTCTGTCATATTAACAACCAAATCTCTAATAACTGGTAATCCCGGTAATGGTCTTAACTCAATTTTGTTTTTCTTTAAAACAGAGGATAATGGTGTTATGCATGCAAGGCCATTCTTGCCATTTATATTCATGCCATCAGAGCCACAAACTCCTTCTCTACATGACCTTCTATATGAAATGGATTCATCTTGTTCTTTTAATAAATGAAGCAAATCTAAAACCATTATATCTTTTGCTGGTTTTTCAATCTTGTACTGTTTGATGTATGGAAACTTATCCTCCTCAGGATTATATCTATACATATTTACTTCTAGCGTTTTCGCTGCCATCTAATAAGTCCTTACAATTGGGGGAAAAGCTTCAACTTCAGAGGGACTAAAATTCACATCTCTTTTGGCGACAGATTTTGATAAAGGATCATATAAGGAATGACATAACCATCTCTCATCATCTCTATCAGGGAAATCATCCCTGGCATGAGCGCCCCTACTTTCATCTCTACTATATGCCGAAATAGCAGTTGCTTCTGCAACCTCAAATAAATTTTGAAGCTCAATTGCTTCAACTCTACTTGTATTAAAAGCATTACTTTTATCTTTCAAATGAAGTTGATCAACCTTCTCTCTAATTTCTTGCAGCTCATCAAGTCCTTTTTTCATGTATTCACCTCTTCTAAAAACTCCAAAATAATTTTGCATACATTGTTGGAGTTCTTTTTTTACTTCTGCTGTTTCATAGCCGTTATCAGAATTATTTAATTTATTTAATCTATCAAGGGCACTATCGATGTCATCTTTATCAGAGGATTTAACACCACCACCTGATTTTAAATCTTCTTGAATAAACATTCCTGTAGCCCTTCCAAACACAACTAAATCAAGAAGTGAGTTACCGCCAAGTCTATTTGCTCCATGGACAGAAACGCATGCTGCTTCACCAGCTGCAAACAAGCCAGGAATAATAGAATCAGTTCCATCAATTCTATTGAAAGCTTGTCCATTAATATTTGTTGGAGTGCCGCCCATCATATAATGACATGTAGGAACAACAGGTATTGGTTCATATATTGGATCCACGTGAGCAAAGGTTCTTGATAATTCGCATATTCCAGGTAATTTTGCATTTAATACATCAGCTCCAAGATGGTCGAGCTTTAAGTAAATATGATCATTATTTTCACCACATCCTCTTCCTTCAATTATTTCAAGAACCATTGATCTGGCTACAACATCCCTGCCGGCAAGATCTTTAACATTTGGCGCATATCGCTCCATGAACCTTTCACCATCTTTGTTTATTAAATATCCACCCTCGCCTCTGCAACCTTCAGTAACTAGTGAGCCAGCTCCATATATTCCAGTTGGATGAAATTGCCACATTTCCATATCTTGTGCTGGATAGCCAGCCCTTAAAGCCATAGCAAGACCATCACCAGTATTAATTAAAGCATTGGTAGTTGATGCGTAAATTCTTCCAGCACCGCCAGTAGCCATGACCGTAGATTGGGCTTTAAGATAAGCAACTTCTCCATATTCGATTGAAAATGCAATTACACCAGTAACCTCATTTTTAGCATTTTTAACAATATCAACTGCAAACCACTCGTTTAAGAAATTTGTTCCTTCTTTAACATTATTTTGATAAAGCGTATGAAGTAAAGCATGACCTGTTCTATCTGCTGCAGCACAAGTTCTGGCAGCTTGGCCTCCTTTCCCATAATCTTTTGACTGTCCTCCGAATGGTCTTTGATATATTCTTCCGTTTTCAAATCTTGAAAATGGTAATCCCATGTGCTCTAGCTCAAAAACTGCCTTCGGCCCTTCTGAGCATAGATACTCTATTGCATCTTGGTCACCAATATAATCGGCTCCTTTGACAGTATCGTACATATGCCATCTCCAATCATCATTTGGATCAGCACTTTGAATAGCACAAGTAATACCACCTTGTGCAGAAACTGTATGAGATCTTGTAGGAAAAACTTTAGAAACAACAGCTGTTTTTAATCCAGATTTAGCAAGCTCAAGAGATGCTCTCATACCAGAGCCTCCACCACCAATAATCAAAGCATCAAATTCTAATGTTTGGATATTTGAAGAATTGTAATAAGTCATGTATTAAAACCAAATAATCAAAATGTATAAAGCAGCAATCAATGCTCCAAATAAAGTAAATATAAATTCATAGATTTTTCTTAAGGTATTAGCAAAGGTGCTAACGCCCGAAAAAATAAAGCCCAATGTTCTTGTTGTTAAATAATCAGTTCCAACAGTCCATAAACCAATGAAAGCATGAGCGCATGCAAGCAATATAAATATGCTGAGTGAAGCTTTAAAAAAATTATTGCTATTTAAAAATTCAAAAGTAATTCCACTTGTCCAAAATGTGTACTCTAAATATGCAAGAAATGAAATAAAGTAAAGCGCGCTATAGCGTTGGAGATACCATGTCAGTCTTCCGCTTTTCATAGCATCACCCATAAAGTCAGTAGAGCGTTAACTACAAACAAAACTAGAGTAATAACTGAAGATTTGTATGATGAAGACAAACTTTCATTAAGGATATGGAAATCCATTAAAATATGCCTTACGCCAGTGAAAATATGATATTGAAAAATTAGAATTAAACCAATACATCCAAATTTAATACCTAAATTTGCATGATAAGTGCTCATAAAATTATTAAAAGAATCTTGATTTTGTGTTAATTCTGAAAAGATAAAAATTGATAAAGGAAGTACTACAAAAAATATAAGAATCCCGCTTATTCTGTGAGTGATAGATAAAAAAGCTGATAGCGGAAGTTTTATCTTGAATAGGTTTATGTTTACAGGTCTATTTTGTGTCATTCAGAAAGTGACAAATGTCATTTTTTTAAGTGTTTTATAGCTAGATTATAACCGATTATAAGCAATATAAATAAATGAAATTTTAAAAATATGCTTTTTATTTTTTAACATGCTTCATCATTCTTTGTCTTTTCTTAATTTGCCTTTCTGTTAACTTGTTCACCTTATTTTCAAAAGGGTTATCAGATTTCCTAAAAATTAGTTTCAGCTGAATGCTCTGCAGTTTTAAAGACGATCTAAAAGAATTTTCAAGATACTTTTTGTAATTTTGAGGAATTTTTTTATCTTGATTTGAATGAATTACTAAAGTAGTTGGATTAATGCCGCCAAAATGAACATGCTTAAGCTTCAATTGTCTTCCATTGACTGAAGGAGGAGCACTTTGAAAAATAAATTTTTCTAAAAGCTTGTTCAATGATGAAGTTGTATATTTCTTTTGAGCATTTTCAATAACATTATTTGTTACCTTGAAAAGCTTTTTAAAACCCTTACCTTTAATGCCAGAAATTTCTATTTTAAAAAAATTATCAACAAAATTTGATTGAACTCTTTTTGTCTCATATAAATCATCTTTTTGTCTTTTTGAGAGTAAGTCCATTTTATTGAATGCTAAAACAAGCGGCTTGCCCATTTCAGATACCATATTTATTATCTTCAAGTCCTGATCAACAAGTCCTTCACTTGCATCACACATAAATATGACCACATCACAAGTCTCAACAGAATGCATTGCTCTTACATATGAGAAATACTCTATCTTGTGAGCATTCCTGTAACCTTTTCTTATACCTGCAGTATCTATGAAGA
>Ga0181553_10005515_pt1 | contig 10588 bp, 10 predicted proteins | sample 011ome_17_FD_133753 | JGI IMG/M metagenome (GOLD analysis project Ga0181553, IMG submission 133753) | Coastal salt marsh microbial communities from the Groves Creek Marsh, Skidaway Island, Georgia - 011502XT metaG (megahit assembly) | ecosystem: Environmental > Aquatic > Marine > Intertidal...
CAGAGTCATGATCTTGGTTCAAAGCTATTTCGATTAATGAATAATAAACTGAACGAGATATAAATCCTTCAATATTATTTCTTACATGCACAAATGGGATTTGCTCACCGCCAATTTGCTTAAGTTCTAGTTTATGGTCCTGGTCTAAGGGTATGGATAAGTCTAAATTGGTTTTTAAAATAATATTTTGATGATCTGAATCAATCTCATAATCAATGATCATGTATGGAGCTAAATCTACATTTACAAATACCTTCTCAACAGGGGTAACTAAATAATAATTACCATTTTCAAATTTTAAAATTCTAGAGAATAATATCTTCAATTTATCCCTGCCAATGATTGAACCCTGATAGAACCAATTGCCCTCCCTATCAATTTTCATCTCGACACCCTCACATAAATCTGGATTCCAAAGATGCACAGGAGGATATTTGTCCTCAATTGAGTTTACAGATTGCAGGAGATCAGAGAAGTCCATATAAAGTTTGGAGTAAAATTAATAATCCTAATCCTGCAATAAACACTGATGAAGTCAACTGGATATTATCAGAATGCTTATTAAATATATCACCCAGTGAGTCATGGGTTAATGCGTAAGTAACAAAAGAAAACCATGCTGCAGTAATTAATGGAAAATATAACAAATAGATGATGGACATTAACGAGCTTGGATCAAGATTTATAAAAGAGAACAAAGAAACTGTAAATAAAAATGCTTTTATATTCAGTAAATTAGTAACCAAACCAATAATAAAAGGATTTTTAAAAAAGACCTTTGATTCATCTTCATCAGATGTAGATAATTTTTTTGAAATAAAAAAGCTAATTCCAAGATAAAGTAAATATAGGGCTCCTAAACATTTAACAAAAAACTTAGCTTCTTCAGAGCTGTATATTAATAATGTAATTCCAGAAATAGCAAAAAAACAGTGTATGAATATACCAAAACCAATGCCTAGAGCTGTAAGAATTCCTTGGGCTCTGCCTTTAGCAAACGATTGATGAAAAATAATGGCAGTATCTGGACCAGGTGACATTACGGCTAATAAATGAGCTAAAGCTGCTGAAAAGAAGATCATGATGAAATAATCTCAGGCTCTATTTCTAATTGAACATTAAATTTATTAAATATTTTAATTCGAATCTGATCTAGTAAATTCTTTACATCATCAAATGATGCTTTGCCATTATTGATGAGTACAAGTGAGTGATTCTCATAGATTCGTAAAGTCTCAGGGATGCTTAATTCAGGCTTGATAAGCTCGATTAATCTAGCTGCGCTCAATTTAGTCATTCCGTTATCTTGCTCCCACCTATGCCCAATTAAAAAATTTCTACCAAAATCATTTGTTTCCACTAAAGGGTTTTTAAATATGCTGCCAACATTTGGCTCTAATTGCGGATCAGGTAATCTAGAGTTTCTTATATTTTTTACAGACTCAGAAAGCGATTGTGGGGTAAGAGATTTTGTATCAATAGCATTGTGTACTAAATAATTAGCTAAAGCTGGGTAACTTAGGTTGGGCTCAAAAGTTTTATGAAAAATAAAATTAACTTTTAAAATAATATAATTTTTTGATTTAAATATTGAATTGCGATATTCAAATTTGCATTGTTCTCTTTCAATTGTTTCTTGCTGCTGCGTAAGCAAATTAAAGCATTCAACACTATGAATAAATGAACTGACCTCAACTCCATATGCGCCAATATTTTGGACAGGTGCAGCACCCACAGATCCAGGAATATGAGTTAAATTTTCTATTCCGTATAAATTATTATTTAAGCAGTATTCAATAAAATCAGCCCAATCCACTCCCCCACCGACTGAAAGGTAATCTTCATACATTTTTATATCTTTAAAATTAACTTGAACAATGGTTTTATTGATATCTTTGTTAAGTATTACATTTGTACAAGCGCCAAGAATTAATATCGAGTTATCTTTGATTGCATCTATTTCAGACAAATCCTCTGAAGTATCTATGCTTAAGAAATTTTTTGCATTTACTGTTAAACCAAAAGAATTAGAAATAAGCATAATCAATCATTTTTCTTAGCAAATGCTATCGCGGCTTCTAAGTCTTCAGGAGTATCAATACCAATAGGAGCGTCGCATTTAAAATCTTGGACAAAGATATCAAATCCATTATCTAAAAAACGTAATTGTTCTAATTTCTCAGACTCTTCATTTGCAGTTGGCTTGAGCGCACTTAATGTTTGAAGAGTTTTGTTGGTGTAAGCGTATATACCAAGATGCTTCAAATGGTTTTGCGAAACTGGGTTAGATGAGTTTGGTATAACGGATCTTGAAAAGTACATGGCTGTTTTTGAAACTGATCTAACAACTTTCACCTCATGAGGGCTATTGAAATCCATGTTCTCTGTAAATTTAATGCATGCTGTTGATATGGGAACATCATCAGTTAAAAGCATAGGTAGTTGATTAATAATCTCTAAAGGCATGAAGGGCTCATCGCCCTGAAGATTAACAATTGGGATATCGTCCGGCAACCTCAGTGTTTTTGCAGCTTCAGCAATTCTATCCATGCCTGAAATATGATCTGATGCAGTCATCACGACATTCGCACCACAGAATCTGCAGTGGTCTGCTATATCGGTACTATCAGTTGCAATATAAACACTTGCAGCATTGGAAGAATTGGCTAAATCTATGATGCGAGAAATTACAGTCCGCTCGTTAATCAGCGCTAATGGTTTATTAGGCAAACGAGTAGAGCCTGCCCTAGCCGGGACAATAATTACAAAAGAATCAGTCATTCAAGGAAAAAATTCTTTCCTCTATCATTCTAGGGATATCGTCTTCAACTGGATAGCCAATATTGCACTGGGGGCACTCCAAATGATTCTCTTTATCAATCAATTTTGACTTGCATCTAATGCATCCCATAATATTTAAAATATCTTTATCTATCATTTAGCTTCTCCTCGAGTCTATCAATAAATTGTGATTCTATTTTAGGTTCAATGCTAAGGTACCAAATCTTAGAATTATTGAAATGCTTGCACTTAGCAGCATCTTTCTCAGTCATTAATATAGGAAGGTGGTCAAGAAAATAGAGGTCCCTTTTGTTGTATTTGTGATGATCTGGAAATGGATTTTTATCAAACTCAAAGCCAAGCCTTAACAGCAGATCAAAAAACCTATTTGGATTGCCTACACCTGCGATTGCATGAACTTGATTATGCATTGGCCACTTATCAACTGAGTACTCTTTGCCTGAATTTAAGTGAATAAATTTAGCAGGGCTAAGGGTCATTAAAATCTCATCAGCCTCTGTTGGACCGCCGTTATTAACAATAAAATCAACCTCAGATAATCTAGATTTAGGTTCTCTTAGGGGTCCAGCGGGAAAAGCAAGGCCATTTCCAAGTCTTCTCGCGCCATCAATGACGGCAATTTCAATATCTCTACCCATTGAGTAATGCTGCAATCCATCATCAGAAATAATTACGTCAACCTCATGTTTTTCTTGCAGTTTTTTTGCTGCTCTGGATCTATTTTTATCAATGAAAAAAGGGATATTTAATTTTGCTAAAATTTGAGCTTCATCGCCTGTTTGCTTGTATGTAGTTTCAGAGGTCACTTCAAGTGTTCCAGAGTACTTGCCGCCATAGCCTCTACTAACTAATCCTGGTTTAAATCCCCGTTTTTGTAACTCCATTGCAATAAATTTTACCAAGGGGGTTTTTCCTGTTCCGCCCATAGAAATATTACCAACTACAACAATAGGTTTAGGTGAAGTCCAGACTTTCTTGGGGTTTTTAATATAAGAATTCCTACGCGCCTTAACCAAAGTAGAAAATAAAAAAGTTAAAGGCACTAAGATATATAGCCAAAAACTTTTGTTATACCATGCATCAATTAGATAACCTTGCTGAGTTGGTTCTTCTGTAAATGTAGGCAGATATTCCTGGCGAGAAGATTTCCCTGATTTTTTTTGTGGATCTGTGGAGTCGTGAAATTTATTTTGATAAAGACCTTTATATATCCCATCATGATCAATTAATTCAGAATGGGTGCCTGATTCAGCAACAGAGCCATTATCTAGAACTAAGATCTTATCGGCATTTTCAATCGTCGTAAGTCTATGGGCAATAACAATGGTTGTTCTATTATTTATTAATTGTTCGATTGCCTCTTGGACAATTAGCTCAGACTCATTATCCAAAGCTGAAGTAGCCTCATCCAAAATAATGATTGGTGAATCTTTGTAAAATGCCCTAGCAATTGCAAGTCTTTGGCGTTGACCGCCAGACAGCAAAACGCCGTCATCTCCAATCTCTGATTTAAATCCCTCAGGAAGTTTTGAAATAAACTCATTACAGCCAGAAATCTCAGCCGCCTCTTTTAATTTTTGTTCATCTATATCACTATCGCCATAAGCAATATTTTTCTCAATTGTGTCATTAAATAAAGTTGGGGATTGATTAACTATTGAGATAGATTTTCGAAGGTGGCTAAGCTGGTAATCAAGTATGCTCACATCATCTATTGAAATATCTCCTGAATAATCAGAGTAAAATCTTGAAATTAAATTAGCGATGGTAGATTTCCCAGATCCAGATTTTCCTACAATCGCAACTGTTTCATTTTGCCTAATCTCAAAATTTAAATTAGCTAAAACGGATTCTTGGGAATTGTATGAAAAGGAAACATTAGAAAATTTAATATTCCCTACAATATTTGTATCCACCTCGCCTTCGTCGTCTTCTTCTTTTGCATCTAGTTGATCAAATATTTCAACAGCAGCAGCTAACCCTTTTTGAATAACAGCATTAATGTTTGAGAGCTGTCTAATTGGCTTAGCCATCAATCCAGCTGCAGTTATAAAAGCAACAAAATCCTCAGCATTAAGCTCTATACCCAACTGGGAGCCCAATGCAAAATAGGCAACTATAGATAATGAAATTGAAACCAAAAGCTGAATAATTGGTGTTGCCAAATTACTGGTAGCTTCAAGTTTTAAATTTTGATTTTTATTAGAGGCATTAGCAGCAAAGAATCTATCCTTTTCATATTTTTCAGCACTAAATGACTTAATTTCAAGATTACCATCAACGGCTTCAGAGGCAAGATGTGTTACATCGCCCATTGCGGTTTGAATGGTTTTAGCCAATTTTCTTAACCGTCTACCAGCGACATAAACTATTAAAGCTATAAAAGGTGTGGTTATCAATAACAATAAGGTTAACTTCCAATTCAAAGTAAGCATATATGCAAGCAAGCCAACAAGAAGAAATCCTTCTCTTACAAATGTCTTAATTGCATTAGAGGCCGCACCAGAAACTTGAGTTGTAGTAAACGTAATTCTATTAATCAGTTGGCCTGATTGATTCTGATCAAAAAAATTTTTAGGTAGATTAATCAATTTGGAGAAAAGCTCTGATCGAAGATCGTGAACAATGCCAAATCCTACTCTAGACATAAAATAGTTACCGATAAAAAACCCAGCACCCCTTCCAATTGCAATAAAAATTAGAGCCAAGACAAGATAGATGCTGAAGTCATCTTGATCAGAATTGATATATTCAATAATTCTTCTAATCCATTCAACAGCTGCAATATCAGCAGAAGCAAAAAGAATAAACCCAAAGATGCTTAAGATAAATGAAAATTTAAATCTAAAAGTATACGAAAATAATCTTTTCAAAGGATTCATGACTAATCAGTATAAGTTTTAATCTGTATGTTTTGAAATCCCAGCGCTTGAAGACCATCCATTAAACTAATTACCCATACATGAAAAGCTTTGCTTTCAATTGAAAGAACGACCACTTCCGACTTAGAAAAGGTAGAACCAACCCCTGCAAGCAACTTATCAATCTCGGACATAGTGAATTCTTGATTGTCGACTATGAATACCCCAGATTCTAGTAAAATAATATTCTGAGAGTTATTTGATAATGATGATGCAAAGGATTCAGATTCAGGCAGATCAAGGGTTAGGTATTGATTTGTCTCAATCTTTGAGGTGACGACAAAAAAGATAACAAGTAAAAAGACAATATCAATTAATGGTGTAATTTCAACAGAGAGAGCCCGCTCTTTGTCCTTATAAAACTTCATTTTTTATATAGAAAATCTAAAAAAATAGATGTGTTAGCTTGTAAAATTGACATAAGAATTACAGTTTTCTGCTCAAAGTATCTATAAAAAACTATAGCTGGGACTGCAATTATTAAACCAAAAGCAGTAGTGATCAAAGCTTCTGAAATTCCTGCTGCAAGTAAATCAGTATTTGCAGATCCATTAACATCAATGTTACTAAAAACAGTAATCATCCCAACAACAGTCCCCAAAAGACCAAGCAGAGGGCTAATGCTTGCAATAGTACTTAACATGGATAAGTTTCGTTCCAGAACCAGTTTAATTTCAGAAGCCTTTTCTTCAGCTTTAATTTCAACAAATTCCCTTGGATTTAATCGATACTGATAACAATGTTGAAGCAAGTCACCCAATTGGGAGGTGACTGCTATTTCTTGCTGGTTTTGAGTATGAAAAGAATCTTTCTGAATCAAATTTTGTGCCTGTCTTAATAAGCCCTTAGGGGCAACCAGCCTTCTTTGAAGAAACCAAAGTCTCTCAAGCACTATTGAAATGAGTAAAATTGAGCACACAAGCAACGGCCAGATAAACCACCCACCAGATATTAATAAATTATTCATCTTATGCTGACTTCAAGTCTCCATTCTCTATGCGAAATACTGCATCCAGTTTACCAGCATAATTTAAATCATGAGTTGCAACCACAATACCTATATTATGTTTTTTAGCCAATTTAATAGTTAAGTTTTGTATTACCTCAGCATTCTCTTGATCTAAATTACCTGTGGGTTCATCCATGAGTATAAACTTTGGCTCATGAACAACTGCTCTGGCAATAGCGACACGCTGTCTCTCCCCTCCTGATAGCATATAGGGATAATTATTTTGCAGTTCAGAAATACCAAGCTCTCCAAGAATTTGCATAATTTTTTCTGAATTTTCTTCATCACTGTTATTGTGTGCAATCTTAAAAACCAAATTACAATTCTCGAACACAGTTAAATCATCCAATAAATAATGAAATTGATAGGCATATCCAAATAATTGGCTTCTCATTAAATTAAAATTTTTGGCATTGTCCGAAGATAAATTAATATCATTAAAGTGTATGTTGCCCTGATCAGGCAGCTCTAAGCCTGCAAGGATTTGCAAAAGAGTTGTTTTTCCGCTTCCAGATGAGCCAATAACACCTATAGCATCTCCTTCCGAAATTTCTATTGAGATATTTGAAAGAACATCAGTAGAGTGACCACCAGATTCATAAGTTTTGTAAATATTTGAAGCTGCAAGTTTATTCATGACGCAGTATAGTTACAGGTTTTAGTTTGGCGGCTCGTGCTGCTGGAAAATATGAAAATAATAAACTCATTCCAAGCACAGAAATACATATATAAATAAGCTGATTTAGTCTAAATTCATATGGGAAATAATTAATAAAGTAGCTATCCATTAAGCTTCTATTGCTAAAAGACTCAATTAAATTAATAAGTTGATCTATATTTGGAGTCAATGTAAGCCCTATCAACAAACCAATAATTGTGCCTAAAAATCCAATAATTAAACCTAGATTTAAGAAGATAAATGTTAGTTGGATTTTAGAACAGCCCATAGTTTTTAAGATGGCTATTTCTTTTTCTTTAGTTTTGACAGTCATGACGATGGTTGAGAGTATATTGAAAGCTGCAACTGTGATAATTAAAAATAACATTAGACTTATTAATCTTTTTTCTAATTTAATTGCTTGGAACAATGTTCCATGAGTCTGTTGCCAGGATGTAAAGTGATAATGCTCTTCGTTTAAATATGGTTGAGCTAGTAAATTAAAACCAAATTCATTAACTGCAAACAAGTCATTGGTCTTGACCCTAATTCCTTGAGTTGCATTTACCGGTAAATTCAAAATATTTGCTGCAAGATCATGATGAATCAAAACAAGTGATTGATCTAATTCAGCTTTTAATTCAAATATACCGACTATCTCCAAAGAAATAGTTCTTGGAAAAGTACCCAAAATTGATGAACGTAAATTAGTTGTTGTGATATTGATAGCATCGCCCACTTCTATTCCAAGATAGCGAGCCAACCAAGAGCCAATGACCACCCCCTTTTTAGAAGAAATGTTATCTAAACCTCCGCTAATCATATAGCTAGGAAGAATAGACATGGATTCTTCTAATTCAGGTTTAATGCCGGTAATAAAAACACCCCTAGACCTATTCTTTGCACTCATTAATCCCTGAGTTTCAATATAGGGACTAGCACTAATAATGTTATCTGAACTAGAGATCTTGGAAACCAATTCTTGATAATCATCAATGCCATTATTGGATCGAATAATTAATTGGGGCACAACCCCTAGAACCCTTGTTTGCAACTCCTTTTCAAAGCCATTCATAACAGATAACACTATTACTAATGCAGCGACGCCCAGTGATAATCCGGCGATGGCCATTAAAGAAGTGAAGGATGCAAATGCACCCTTCTTCGATCGAAAATACTTGTAGCCCAAGTAAATAGGCAATGAAGTCATAGCAATTAGGTTATCTGTTTTAAAACCTTTTCAATATCGCCTTTGTATGGAGGCCGGATTGCTGATAATAATTTATCAAACCTTGAACCAATTTGCTTATAGACAGCTTTAGCATTGCTAAATGTTTTAAAGCCCTCTTCACCATGATAGCTTCCAATTCCAGAAGGTCCAACGCCACCAAAAGGCAGATCTTCTTGTTGAATGTGACCTAGTACATCATTTACAGTTACTCCGCCTGATGAAGTTCTTGTAAGAACATGATCCTCTTCATTTTTATTGGATCCAAAATAATACAGACCTAATGGTTTATCATTTTTATTTACATAAGAGATAGTTTCATCGATCTCATTAAACTCTTTGATGGGTAACAAGGGACCAAAGATTTCCTCTTTCATAATTTCCATGTCGTCAGTTGGATTCATTACAAGCGTAGGAGGAATTTTGAAAGCCTCTTGTTGCGAGAAGTCTTCATTTGCAGGATTAATTTCATCAATCTCAGCCCCTTTTTCTTTTGCGTCGGTCAATAAACCTTGCAATCTGTCAAAATGTTTTTGGTTGACAATTGATGTGTAATCATCGTTATGCTTTAAATCAGGATAGAAATCTGCCACAGCAGCTTTCATACCTGAGATAAGTTCATCTTTTTTATCAGAATGAACCATTACATAATCAGGAGCTAAGCAAATTTGACCAGCATTCATTGTTTTGCCCAGCATAATTCTTTTAGCAGCTATGGCACTATCAGCTGAATTGCTTACTATAACGGGTGATTTACCACCAAGCTCTAGAGTAACTGGAACTAAATTTTCTGAAGCCGCTTTCATGATATGTTTTGCAACCGCGCCACTTCCTGTATACAGAAGATGATCGAATTTTTGTTGAGTAAACGTTGCGCCGACATCAGGACCACCCAATATAGTTGCAAATTCCTCCTCATCAAAAGCAGCATCACAAAGTTCTTTCATCAGGCTTGCTGATTGCTCAGTATATTCACTTGGTTTATGCATAATTTGATTGCCAGCAGCGAAAATTGAAGCTGCAGGAGAGAATGTTAAGAACATTGGAAAATTCCAAGGTGAAATCATTCCTACTGTTCCCAATGGCTCATAGTCAACAGTCGCCTTTGCTCCTAAAAGACCCAATGGAAAATTTGGTTTTCTTTTAGATCCTGCCATCCACTTTTTTAAATTTTTCTTTGCATACTCAATACTAGGAATAATTGTGTAAACATCTGTAGCCATTGACTGGTTTTTAGATCTAACTCCAAAGTCTTCATTCAGAGCATCGACTATTTTATAACGATTATCCATTATCAAAGTCTTCATGCGATCCAACCTATCTATCCTCAAATCATATGATGGGGGGCCATTTTTAATAAAATATGCTTTTTGCTTATCTAAAATGTCTTGCATTTGTTGATGTTCCATTTTTTTACTCCTTATTTTTTAAATAATTTTATTAGTCTATCAGTTAAAGAAAACTCTAAGTCAAGTAATTATTGCTAAGTTGATCTTTTCTGCTTATCTGAATCATTTGTTTTTTTGATCATACCTCTGATATCAGACCAATCATCTTCTGTAAGTTTTGAGAGTTGTGAAAAAGTTCCACCACCTGAAAGATACTGAGCGCCATCAAGCGCAATTGTTTGACCGGTTAAATATTCACATCCGTCTGCCATTAAAAAAGTTGCTAAATTTTGAAGTTCGCTCATTTGACCAACTCGACCCATGGGAATAGAGCTCATTGAATTGGAATCATCCAAGTCTCCCTTTGGACTGAGCCTTGCCCAGGCTCCTTCAGTGGGAAATGGTCCTGGTGCTATTGCGTTTATTCTTATTCCATGGGGACCCCATTCAACTGCAAGTGATTTGGTCATTGTGTTAAGAGCTGATTTTGACATGGCTGAGGGAACAACAAATGGTGAGCCAGTCCAAACCCAAGTGGCAAGTATAGAAATAATAGAGCCTTTAATTTTTTGTTCAAGCCAC
>Ga0181553_10005519_pt1 | contig 10585 bp, 10 predicted proteins | sample 011ome_17_FD_133753 | JGI IMG/M metagenome (GOLD analysis project Ga0181553, IMG submission 133753) | Coastal salt marsh microbial communities from the Groves Creek Marsh, Skidaway Island, Georgia - 011502XT metaG (megahit assembly) | ecosystem: Environmental > Aquatic > Marine > Intertidal...
AAATATATGTGTTGTCGGTGACGATGCACAGAGTATCTATGCGTTTCGAGGTGCCAATATTCAAAACATATTGAATTATGAACGCGATTACCCCGAAGTAGCCACTTTCAAATTAGAACAGAATTACAGGAGCACCAAGAATATCGTTAATGCAGCTTCAAGCTTAATTAAACATAACAAGCATCAATTAGACAAAGAAGTATGGACGGCTAATGAAGAAGGTGAGAAAATTAAGGTTTCAAGAAATCCATCCGATTCAGACGAAGGTCGCAGAGTTGCCCAATTGATTTTTGAAGATAAACACCATTTACACTTACCGAACAAAGCATTTGCCATTCTTTACCGCACCAATGCCCAAAGTCGCTCTATTGAAGAGGCACTAAGGAAACAAGGTATCGAATACCGTATTTATGGCGGCATCAGCTTTTACCAAAGAAAAGAGGTTAAAGACATGCTTGCCTATTTGCGCTTGGTCGTTAATCCGCAAGATGAAGAAGCCTTAAAGAGAATCATCAACTATCCTGTTCGTGGAATTGGCACCACCACCATAACAAGATTGGTTTACCATGCCAATCAACAAAATTGCAGCATTTGGGACATCATAACGGATATCAGAAAGTATCCCGACATAGGAGCAAGTTCAGCAAAAGTAGAGCAATTTGGAATGCTCATAGATAGCTTTCGAAGTAAAGACAATTCAAAAAATGCCTATGAAATTGCTGTAGACGTTGCCAAGAGATCGGGCTTATTAAAAACCTTATTTGAGGATAAATCTCCTGAAGGACTTTCAAAATATGAAAACATCACCGAGTTCTTAAATTCAGTTCAAGAATTTGTAGAAGACGATGAAAACGAAGCAGAGAAAACTCTGCCCATGTTTTTAGAGAATGTTGCTTTATACACCGATGAAGATCGCACGAATGACCCTAACCGCGATTGTGTTTCCTTAATGACCATTCACGCATCGAAAGGTTTGGAATTCCCCATAGTTCACATCGTAGGTATGGAAGAGAATTTGTTTCCTTCACAGATGGCATTGATGAATCGAAATGAAATTGAAGAAGAACGTCGTTTGTTTTATGTAGCGATTACCCGAGCCGAACAGCGTTTATATCTTAGTTTCGCAACTACTCGATTCCGCCACGGAAATCTGCTGCATTGTGAACCCTCTCGCTTTTTACAAGAAATAGATAATAAATTCTTGGACATGGCCGCCAACAGTATGGCAGCTCCTTCTATGTCGCAGCGGTTTCACAGAGAACCTACGGTTAGCAGTAAACAGCCATTACAAAAACCTAAAGTTTATACCACACCCAGAGCTACTCAACCCTTACCTCCAGCTGATCCCGATTTTAGCCCCGGAGATATCAGTCAACTTGCAACGGGCGACCGGGTTCAACATCAGCGCTTTGGAATGGGAACAGTAGTCGAAATGGAAGGCGGCGGCGACAATAAAAAGGCAAAGGTATTATTCGACCAAGTCGGGCATAAAACCTTGGTTTTGAAATTTGCCAAGATGCGAATTGTCTAAACTGCAGAATTTATCTTTCATTTGTTTTGATAGGTATTGTAATTATGCATTTCGAATTTGAAAAAGATCCTATTCCAAATAGTTATAGTAGGCTTGTTTAAAAAATTTAAAAGAATTAATTATCTTTGCACTCCGTTTTGGAGAAACGGGACCTCTTGAGAGGTAAACAGTTAAATTAAAAAAACATGGCTACAAAAATCAGATTACAGAGACATGGTAGAAAGAAAAGAGCTTTCTATCACATTGTGGTGGCGGATTCGCGTGCTCCGAGGGATGGCCGTTTCATTGAAAAAATTGGAACTTACAACCCGATCACCAATCCTGCAACCATCGACTTAGATGTTAACAAAGCAACCGAATGGTTGTTAAAAGGTGCTGAAGCTACCGACACGGCAGCTGCTATCCTTTCGTACAAAGGAGCAAAGTACAAAAAACACTTACAAGTGGGTGTAAACAAAGGTGCTATTACTCAGGAAGAAGCGGATAAGAAATTTGCTGCTTGGATGGCTGAAAAGGACAACAAAGTTCAATCTAAACTTGATGGTTTAAGCAAAGCTCGTGACGAAAAGCGCGCTGCTGACCTGAAAGCGGAAGAAGCTAAAAAAGAAGCTATTGCTGCTAAAATTCAAGAGCGTTTAGCTGCAGAAGCTGCTGCTAATGCACCTGCAGAAGAGACAACTGAAGAAGTTGCTACTGAAGAGGCTACTGAGGAAGTTGCAGAAGCATCAACCGAAGAAGCTGCTTCTGATGAAGCTCCTGCTGAGGAAAGCGCAGAATAATAATGTACAAATTCCCTCCACCCGTGCATGTTATTGGGAGCATCACTTCCAAACACGGCTATAAGGGAACAGTTCATATTCGTTGGGATGACGAAGACCTCATTCCAGAAGAAGGGGATTTCCTTTTTGTCGTAATCGATCAAAAGGGAGTCCCCTTTCGCATTTTAAAAATGAACGCTACCGCTGAATTGGTAGACTTAGAGTTTATTGATTCTGAGGAAAAGGCAAAAAACATTCTCGGATATTCAGTTGGATTAGACCAATCGGATATACCTGAAAACCACATTCATACTGCGTTAGAAGACTTTACTTTGATAGATGAAAACTCTGACTTCAAAGGGAGTATTTCAGCCGTAAAAGAATACCCAGGCCAATTGATGCTACTGGTGAATTGTGAAAATCGCGAATACTTAATTCCATATGTAGAAGAATGGATTCGCGAAACCCATATTAAATCACGAACTTTGATCATGGAACTACCCGAAGGCTTGATTGATTCGGACAGTTACGAAACCCATGAGAATTGATATAATCACCGCCGTCCCTGAATTGTTGTCAGGTCCGTTGAACCACAGCATTCCAAAAAGAGCTCAAGAAAAAGGGCTTTTAGAATTGCATATTCATAATCTTCACGAATACGGAATTGGCAAATATCGCCAAATTGACGACTATCCATTTGGAGGAGGTGCGGGCATGGTGTTGAAACCAGAGCCCTTAGCAGCTGCAATCGAAAAACTCACACAAGAAAGAAAATACCAGCAAATCATTTATACCACTCCCGATGGAGAGTCATTTAAACAACCGCGGGCCAATCAACTTTCTTTACTCGAAAATATTATTATTATTTGCGGCCATTACAAAGGCATAGACCAAAGAATACGCGACCAATTTGTTACCCTTGAATTATCATTAGGTGATTTTGTATTGAGTGGCGGTGAAATTGCTGCTTGTGCCATTACAGATGCCGTAGTACGATTACTACCGGGTGTAATTGGTAACGAAGAAAGTGCACTTAGCGATTCTTTCCAAGATAATTTATTAGCCCCTCCTTTATATACGCGCCCTGAAAACTTCAATGGAAGCAGTGTTCCCGATGTGTTATTGAGTGGAAATCATGCTAAAATTGAAACTTGGAGGCTCGAACAATCCATCGAACGAACACAACGATTACGCCCAGATTTATTAAATCCTAACGAATGAACCTTAACCTAACACGACCATTGGTTGTTTTCGATCTAGAAACAACCGGTATTAATATCCAACGCGACAGAATCGTTGAAATCAGCATGCTCAAAGCATTTCCAAATGGAGACGAAGAGCTACGTACTTATCGGATCAATCCAACCATACCTATTCCACGGGAAGCAAGTGAAGTTCACGGTATTTACGATAAAGATGTTGCCGACAAACCCACTTTCAAGGAATTAGCCAAAGAAATTGAGAGTTATCTTCACCTGTGTGATTTTGGAGGTTTTAATTCAAATAAGTTTGATTTTCCCTTATTGGTTGAAGAATTTTACAGAGCTGAAATAGAAATTGATATCGATAACCGAAAGTTTATTGATGTGCAACGTATTTTCCACACAATGGAGCCGAGAAACTTATCGGCAGCGTATAAGTTTTACTGCGATAAAACCTTAGAAAATGCGCATTCCGCTGAAGCCGATACAGTGGCAACTTGGAATATTTTAAAAGCACAACTAGAAAGATATCCCGACCTACCCGCCGATGTAAAAGGGCTTCACGAATTTTCTGGGCAAGGCAATAATGTTGACTTAGCCGGAAGGTTTGTTTACGATAAAAATAAAGTACCCGTGTTTAACTTCGGGAAACATCGAGGGAAACCGGTCGAATGGGTTCTAAAACAAGAACCTAGTTATTATAATTGGATGATAAATGGTGATTTCCCACAACAAACCAAGCGCGTTTTAACGCGTCTTCGTTTAGAAATGATGAATCATTAATGAAACCCACACCTATTACAATTTTAGAAGAAACAGCGGATTGGGTTTGTATCCACAAACCGCCTTATGTGCCCAGCATACCAGAGAGAGGCAAGTATACAGCCCAACCCGTAATTGAATGGGCACAAAACAAATGGGAAACGGCAATACTATGCCATCGCATTGATAGAGAAACCTCTGGTATTATGATCTTAGCCAAAACTGCGGAAGCACATCGTCATATTTCCATGCAGTTTGAACATCGAAAAATCAAAAAACGTTACCATGCCATAGTTGATGGACCTGTTCATTTTGATAATTTCGAAGTAGATTTACCTATAAACACACAAGATTTACATCATATTCGGATCGACCGAAAAAATGGGAAAGTTGCACAAACAACATTCAACACCATTAAGGAGTTTCGCCACTTCAGCTTGATAGAATGCATGCCTAAAACCGGCAGATTGCATCAAATAAGGGTACATTTATCTTCTCAAAATGCCAAAATAGCTGGGGACGAACTTTACGGAAGTACCATTCCAATGTTAAGTCGAATCAAACGTAAATTATCGGGTGATGACCGTCCCTTAATTGAACGTTTTGCCTTGCATGCATATCAATTGGAATTTACCGACCTAGAAGGAAAGCAAAAAGTCGTAACCGCTCCTTATGCGAAAGACTTTGAGGTATTCTTAAAGTTATTAAACAAATACGATGTATAAATTTAGGGAGTTAACCCTACGGAATTTTCAAGAGGCTTAGAATTGATTCTTCCACATCATACTTTCAACCGGACGATCTGGTTGGCCTGAGTATTTGGCATTCTTTTTCGTATTGTATGGAACCAATATTTCGCCGTCTACAGGGAAATATATCAATTGCCCAATCGGCATACCTGCATATACACGAACAGGCATTTTTACAGAAATTTCCAAGGTCCAATTCCCACAAAATCCTACATCGCCTTTACCAGCGGTAGCATGGATGTCAATTCCCAATCTTCCTGTACTGCTTTTACCCTCTAAAAAGGGAACATGCGCATGCGTTTCTGTATATTCCAAGGTTACCCCTAAATATAAGGTATCGGGCATTAGCACGAAGCCTTCTTCTGGAATGTTAAAATGGCGGATTGTATTGTGCTTTTTGGCATCCAACTCGGGCTGTTCATACACGGCTAAATTGGCACCTAAATGTACATCGTAACTATTGCTACCAAGGGCTTTCCTGTCATAGGGAGTAATTATAATGGTTCCCTTTTCAATTTCTTCAAGGATACGAGAATCACTTAGAATCATAGCACAAAGATAGTGGAAACGAGTAATTTACGCCGTGCTTTTTACAGGCCCAATTCCAAATATGTGGGGCGCACAGGTAATTTCGGTGGGCGAAAATCACCAATCCTTTGAATAAAGGATATACTCGGCATGGGCAGTACGAAAATATTATTCAAATTTCTAACCTCTCCAAATGCACCTTGTTCTTGGTATTCCCCACCCCAATTGGCAAAATACATCAACCCAAAAGACCAGCTTTTATTGCTATTTTTCGTGCTGATAAGTCGCAATTGCAAATTGGCATACAGCGAATGACGATTCATCCATTCGGTAACGTATTTCAATTTATAAGGACTTTCCAAAGGATTCATTGGATCTACTAACATGGGCTTCCCCGTCGCATCTAATTCCCACTTTGAAACGCCTTCTTGTGTTTGATCTCCATTTGAGTACCAAAATTCCCCCATGACATATATTCCCTTAGTGAGTTTCTTACAGCCACCAAGTTGTAAAAATAAATTACTCGCTGGAAGCAAATTCGTATTTAACCAACCCAAAGCCAATGTTGCGTGATTATCGGATGTGCCGTAGGTATATCCCGCATATAACATATTAGCACGAAATGCAGATTCATCTTCTAAGAACATGCTAGTAGTCATAACATCTCCAACAACCAATCTTTGTAAGGGGGCAACTTCTTTCGTGTATTGAGGTGCTATGTAGGCGTAAAAAGGCAAAACCAATCCAGCAGCAATAGAGAAATCCTCGAAAATACCATATTGAACATCATTCAACAATCCATTCAAATTTTGATATTGAAGGGTTTTTTTCTCTACAGGAAATCCCGATTGCATGAAAATATATCGCCCTCCGATGAGCTTGCGTTCATCATTAATATCATTCTCGGTAGTTGAACTATTTAAGGAATCTATAGTTGATTGACCCAATACAAAACTTCCCCCAAAAAGAGATAAAATAAGGCTCAAAAGGGCATGTTTCATGGCTTCAAAGTTAAGGTGTTTCAATATTAATTCAGATTCCCAAGTTTCCAACATCTAACCGTAGCATCGTCAGAAACGGAAATAATTTCGTTATCATTTAACCATAAAATTTCATTAACCGAACTCTTATGCCCCTTTTCATGATCCGAATGAACACTACCTAATGCGGACATAGTTTTAACGTCCCATAATCGTATACTTTTATCCATACTTCCCGTGGCTAATAACTTACCATTAGGAGAAACAGCCAGTGCATGAATGCTATACCAATGGGCATCTTGAATGGTTTCATCCATGAAAAGTCGATTCCAACGGTGCAACTTTGCACTTCTACCTGCGGCAAATACCCAATCCTTGGTAATCGCTATCTTAAACCAACTTGTATCACCTAAAAAATGAGAAGCCCGAATTTCCAATTCATCGGTCAGTTCCCAAATCCTACCTTCACTTCCCGTAAACCACCAATCACCGTTTACATTCAATCCCCATCTTAATGGCTTTGAAGATAATTTCGCCTTTCGAAATATCTTTCCGAGAGAATCCCATTTTAACACATCCCCTTTTGAAGAACAGCTTAAGTAATGGGTACCGTTTTTCCCAATCCAGAAAATAGAACCTTCATGCATTTTTAAAATACGTGGAGATTGATTCTTCTTTAGGATATAAACACTTCCATATTGGCCACCCGCCAAAATGCAATTTTCGGTTTCATCAAAAAATAACGAAAAAACGGCTTCGGGAACTCTGGCAAACACAATCCCTTCATCCATGTTTGGATTATCCCATTTAACAATAAAACCATCCGAACCCGCTGTGTAAAAACCGCTATCCCCATCCGAAACCACACAATACACGGATTGTTTGTGACCTTTAAAATCGCATTGATGAAAAATCGTTAATTTTGACATATGTCTTGGCTCGAGGAATGGCAAGAAGAATCTGGAGTTCGATTATTTCTGGGCTCTCTTGACCGCTTACCACAAAATTACGAATTAGATTCCTCACAACCCAAAGCTCGTCGTCGAGAAAAAGAAGCATTGAATCAGTTTCTTAAAATTGAGTATCCCAATAGTAAAATTATTAAAGACCAACACGGTAAACCACACTTTAAGGATAAGCAACCACATATCAATTATAGCCACTCCCAATCGCATTTCCTGTGGGGAGAACACGCTGAGTTTCCTATTGGTGTGGATGTAGAAATAGAACGACCTCAACTGCTAAAAGTGGCCCACAAATTCTGCAATGACGTAGAGTTGGAATACACCGTTAACGGCACAAATTCACCCTTATTATTGGCTATCTGGTCTGCCAAGGAATCTATGTTCAAAGCATTTGGCACAGGGGCCGTAGATTTCAAAGAACATATGCAAATTGAACCATTTGAGCTTTCTGATAAGGGCAGTCTGCAAGCAACTTTTCGAATACCAGAAACGCGTCGTTTAACAATTTTTTACCGTAGATTCAACACTTCAATTTGTACGTGGACCTTGTGGCGTTGATTCTCGCTAGAAGCGGCATTTATTTGATTATATTTGCGGGAATTATAACGTATGAAAAACATCCGCAATTTTTGTATCATTGCTCATATTGATCACGGGAAAAGTACCCTTGCAGATCGCTTGTTGGAATATACCAAAACCATCGATAAGCGTCAAATGCAAGCACAGCTCCTTGATGACATGGATTTAGAGCGGGAACGCGGAATTACCATTAAGAGCCATGCCATTCAAATGGAATACGAGTTGGATGGTGAAACATACATACTCAACTTAATTGACACTCCTGGTCACGTTGACTTTAGTTATGAGGTTAGTAGATCAATTGCCGCTTGTGAAGGGGCCTTATTGATCGTAGACTCAGCTCAAGGAATTGAAGCACAAACTATAAGTAATCTATTCATGGCTTTGGAACACGGACTCGAAATCATTCCTGTCCTAAATAAAATAGATTTACCCGGTGCTATGCCCGAGGAGGTGAAAGATGAGATTGTAGACCTTTTAGGTTGCGAACGTGATTCCATCATTCCAGCAAGTGGAAAAACCGGAATTGGCGTTTACGATATCTTACGTGCAATTATTGATCGGGTTCCAGCTCCTAAAGGAGATCCAACAGCCCCTGCCAAGGCATTGATTTTCGATTCTGTTTTTAATTCCTTCAGGGGTATAATCGCGTATTTCCGAGTAATTGACGGAGAAATTCGCAAAAACCAACATGTTAAGTTTATGAACACCGGCATGGATTACCATGCAGACGAAATAGGTGTATTAAAATTAACCCCATTGCAAAAAGATGTAATTAAAGCAGGAGATGTGGGTTATATAATTTCAGGAATTAAGGATGCAAAAGAAGTTAAAGTTGGAGATACCATTACGGATTTTGAACATCCCGCAACTAAGGCAATCCAAGGTTTTGAAGATGTAAAGCCTATGGTATTTGCTGGTTTATATCCTGTAGATACTGAAGACTATGAAGATTTAAGGGATGCAATGGGCAAACTTCAACTGAACGATGCGAGTATAGTTTTTGAACCTGAAAGTTCTGCCGCCTTAGGCTTTGGTTTTCGTTGTGGTTTCTTAGGAATGCTGCACCTAGAAATCATCCAAGAGCGTTTGGAACGTGAATTCAACATGACCGTTATTACCACGGTACCAAACGTAAGTTATATTGCCTATACCACAAAAGATGAAGTATTACCGGTAAACAATCCGAGTGATTTACCACCACCGGATAAAATCAAATACGTGGAGGAACCTTTCATCAGTGCTTCTATAATTACAAAAGCTGATTGGGTTGGCCCGGTAATGAGTCTGTGTTTAGATAAACGTGGCGTACTAAAAAATCAAGTTTACCTAACCGCCGACAGGGTTGAATTGAGTTTTGACATGCCTTTAGCCGAAATCGTATTCGACTTTTACGATCGTTTAAAAACCATTTCAAGAGGTTATGCAAGCTTTGACTACTCTCCCATTGGCTTTAAAGAGTCTCATTTGGTTAAAATGGATATTTTATTGAACGGTAACCAAGTTGACGCATTGAGTGCTATCATTCACCGAGATAATGCATACGATTTAGGCAAAAAGATTTGCAAAAAACTCAAAGAATTAATTCCAAAACAACAATTTGAAATTGCGATACAAGCCGGTGTAGGTGCAAAAATTATTGCACGTGAAACCATTTCGGCTTTACGTAAAGACGTGACTGCCAAGTGTTATGGTGGTGATATTTCTCGTAAAAGAAAACTATTGGAAAAGCAGAAAGCCGGTAAAAAACGAATGCGTTCGGTCGGGAATGTGGATATTCCTCAGAGTGCCTTCATGGCAGTTCTTAAGCTGAACGATTAGTAACTTTGGGAGAACCGATCTCCCATGGACGAAAACTTCGCCTTAATTCTTCTTTCTCGATGTAAAGGGTTAGGTCCTATTCTGACCAAATCCGCCATTAATAGATTCGGCTCCGCCAAAGCTGTATTGGAACAAAAACCCATAGAGCTGAAACATAAATGCGGGTGGACACCACTGCAAATCGCACAACTGAAGCAATTGGAGAAAAGCGACCATGCTGTGGTATGCCGTGACTTGGAGTTCCTAAAAAAAAACAATATCGAAATCATAAGTTTTAAATCTAATTTGTATCCACTTAGACTTAAACAAATCGTTGATGCACCTACTTTTCTTTATGTAAAAGGGAATATCGATTTGAATCCATCACGAACTCTCGCAATTGTGGGCACACGAAAACCAAGAGCGCAAAGTCTTTTGTTAACCCAACAACTCATAGAGGATGCCCAGAATCACGGAGTTCAAATTATAAGTGGATTGGCCTATGGTATTGATATATGTGCTCATAAAAATGCCATTAAATGTAACGTTCCTAATATTGGAGTATTGGCCCATGGCTTAGATCAGATATACCCAAAAGCACATTATAATACCAGTTCAGAAATTCAAAAGAATGGGGCATTGATTTCCGAAATGCCCCTTTTTACCAATTTACACCCCGATTTATTTCCGAGAAGAAATCGGATCATTGCAGGAATGAGCGATGCCGTGGT
>Ga0181553_10005527_pt1 | contig 10576 bp, 10 predicted proteins | sample 011ome_17_FD_133753 | JGI IMG/M metagenome (GOLD analysis project Ga0181553, IMG submission 133753) | Coastal salt marsh microbial communities from the Groves Creek Marsh, Skidaway Island, Georgia - 011502XT metaG (megahit assembly) | ecosystem: Environmental > Aquatic > Marine > Intertidal...
AAAAAGCGCGATCTGCATTTGTTTGCTAGGTGCCCCAGAGGGAGTCGAAGCCGTCAGTGGTCATTTACTGGAAAGTTGGCCGGATAGACCTGTAAGCATTCACCTGGCAGCACTCGATGAAGAGTTGAATGCAGCTGGCTACATTGTGCCCGGTTTGGGCGATGCAGGGGACAGACTTTATGGTTGCCATTAGTCGCAGTGTTCAACTTGACAGGCATGACACTGAGGTATCGTGCCTGACGATCGGAAGACCCCTGACGTGAGCGTAATTAGGCTTTCCTCCAACAAGGAAGATCTTATGGAGGCGCTGGCGAGTTTTTCGTTTCCCGTTTCCTCAAGACGAAAAAACATGTTTCCCTATTTCAACGCCATTCGAGAAACCTCTGAGTTGTCGGATTTGCAAGGTCTTGTTATTTACCAGAACCATGCCCCAGCAGCAGTTATTTTGGGAAGCACATCGGCTCATAAGGGGGATGGTGAATTCAGTTATTTCGGGACTTACGCGAGACTTGAGGTTGCAAGCGATTTTCAAAATGACATCACGAGTAATGTTTTGAGGCGGATATCAAAGGAGTTGCTTGGCTTTCTGGGTGGGCGCGGAGCGCAAATAGAGCTCAAGATGCGTAACTCAGTCGAGACGCGGCTGCTGCACAGTCTTCTTATCGAAGCCAGTTCTCATCAAGTTACCTTCGAAGCTATTTCCAAGCCAGAGCTGGGCGCTGAGGCGATTCTAAAGGCAATTCGATCAGGCCATCGAGAGAGTGTTAGAAAAGGTCTACAAAATTTTCATGAAGGCGTTGACGTTCATTATGGAAGCTTGGAACCTCATGTCGCAGATTCCTTCCAAAGATTGCACGTTCACGCAGCAGGTCGCGTGACTAGACCGGAGAGATCTTGGGAAGAAATGTTTACTGCGATTAAGGCTAAAAATGCCATGCTAGTGACTGCTCAATTTGAAGGGGAGCTAGTAGGTGCAACCTTTTCATGGCTGGGACCAAACGACGCTCTTTACGGCACAGGGGCCTACAACAGAGAGTTATTTCACGTTTTTCCAATCTCCCACGCCTTGCTTTTTCGATCGATAGAGAAAGCTGGCGACCTAGGTTTGCATGAGTTCGTCCTGGGAGACCCATTCGCTCTTGCCGGGAATCAAAAGGAGAAGGGAATCGCGTCTTTCAAGATGGGTTTCGCTATCGAGATTCATGAAGTGCATCAAATAAGGCTCGGTTAGGTGTGGAATTTAACTCTAGGTTCCCTTATTGCCGGTTACCTCTAACGAGCCTGCGGAACAACTCAAGTAGCTCTTCTTCAATCCAGAGACCTACAGTTCTCCGTCTGATTGGTATTGCCACTTGTCTTCGGAGTCTTGCCTTTTCCTGACGAAGCACCGCACAGGCTTCCACTTTACTTTGGTAGTTTTCTTGGGCAGAGATTTGGGTCGGATGGATCTTGTAACAAGACATCGGGATTCGACTTCTATAGAAGGTTCGTCCTTGATTGGCCATCTTAACCCAGAGTACATACTCTTCAGCAATGAACTCTCCATACGGCTCGTCAGAGCCCAAAGAGTGCTTACGAAATGACGCTGTCGAGTGAATAAAGGGGTTTCGGGAGGCAAGCACGTGTCTCGAGAGTGCAGGTGATAGCTTTACAGGGTAAGAAATCGCCGCTCGAAGCCCAAAAGGCAGATTCCCGAAGAGAATCGCGCTCCCAAAAACAAAGTCATACTTGCGGAGCAGTTTGCGACTTACTACAAACCTCCATGGAAGGGCAACGTCATCGGCATCGAGTATGGAAATCAAATTGTTCGATGCCTGACCGATGAGGTAATTACGTGCTTCAGATCTTCCAAGGCCAGACTCAGACTCAAAGACTCTGAGTCTTGTATCAGCGATGGCACGAACAATGTCACCCGTGCCATCTACGCACCCATCAAGAAAAACTAGAACCTCATCATTCTTTCCCAACCCAATTAGAGCGCTCTTGACACACAATGAAATTGTGCGTTCGGCGTTCTTAGCCGCAACTACGACAGAAATTGACTCTGAACTAGCTGCATCACGATGGGCCACACTCTAATGCTATCCCGCCAACTTGAATGGCAGACGGCAAGCCCCCGTATGGCTCCAGAAAGTGAAGGAAGGCGCTCATAGATTTATCTCAGCCACAACGCTGCATCGGGTGGTTGGCGATGCCAAAGCACATGGACTCCACCTATGAAAGTTGAGCGAGGCTACCCCAGACGAGTGCTGCTTTCTACCCGACGGGCCCAGGTTCGCAATAGCTCTTGAGAATATTCGTGATTTGACTTCTCTTTATGTAGCGCGGAGGCGGCAAAAATGGAGGTGTCGAGCGCGCGAGCGAAGTCCAACAGCATCCGACTTTCCAAGCTCAATCCCTGGTCTCCTTCAATGAGTGCCTTTACCAGGCTGACTTCTGAGTCAAAATCTGATTCGCGGTTTTTTGAGAACTTTTTCGAAATGTCCTCCTTACTAGATGACAGATGGATTGTGTCCTGAGACGAGCTGAAGTCGAGAACGGCAGCCCATCCATCACTGGTAATACGAACTGACTTCTCTGCTGGATTAGTATCTACGTTTTGAGCCACACGAAATGACAGGCGCCCATCCGAGGAAGAGCCGCTTAAGACCGTGGACACATCGTAGCTACCGGACCCGGACCACATGGTTTCCACAGCAACTTCATTGAGCCCTAAACCGCCAAGATAAGTCCATAAGTAAAGGCAAATATCGAGCCCGTGGGAGTGCTCAAACAACGCGCCTCCACCAAGCCCCGAGTGTCCTAAGTAGGAGTCTGAAGGAGAATCAAGCCAAGGGTGTGCTCGGAGGATTCCTTCCCAAGACTCTAGCCAGTTTACCTCGATTGACACAGCAGCATGTCTATCATTTTGCCTATCGACAAAAGACAGAAACTCGCGAAAAGACGCTGCATAGCGATGGTTGTAGCCCGAAATCAGGTTGACGCCTAGTGTCGATGCATCCTCTTCGATGCGAAAGAAGTTAGATAAGTCTTTCGAGTCAGGAGTGCAGACAGGTTTTTGGATCGAGATGAATTTGCTAGTTTTTTTGTCCAGGCAAAGTCTTGCGAGCTCTCCGTGGCTTGGTGGAGGCGTACCGATGACCACAAGATCAAACTCTAATTCTGACTCCAAAAACTCGTTGAGTGACGCAACTTGAACAGATCCCGGAACCGTCGAACCATAACGTTCCGTCCAAATGTTGGGGAACCTCCCGATCGCATCCTTTGACAAATCAAAAACACGTACCTCGGCCCCCAGCTTGGACCAGGCTCGCGCGTAATGGATTCCCACACTCCCCCCGCCAAAAATGCAAACTCTCATCTTGCTTCACCTCGTCTTTCTAATAAGCCTCCTCGTGGATGGAGTGTCATCTCCGCAGCCATAAAATCATCTAGGGTGTCGATATTGACTAGACCACCCGAAATTTCCATTATGGCCATTTCGTTACCCATGAGATATGGGTCCGCCAACGCATCTCGTCCAATCACATAGAAATCACCTGCCCGAACAAAGCTGGGGGACAAGTCTTGACGACGTGGAGGCAGCTTGGTGGGTCTGGAAATTGAGGTCATCTCGCCCGCAACAGCAATCTGCTTCAAGTGGTGGTACTTGTCAGGGACTCGGTGGGCCGCCCAAACGCTTGAATTCAATGGGACTTTCATTGAGGCATGAGCCCGTAACGCCGCTTTAACCTCGTCAATTCGGCGACCAGGGGAAGTTGGTTGTAGCATCACAACTCTGTCAAAGGGTTGGCCAAGTGCTAGTTCAGTCTCAGCAAGCGCGTGCGACAATACTCCCTGATCATCCGACTTGTCAGTGGCGAGTTCGCTGGGGCGCCTAAGTGGGAGGCACGACTCGAATTGACCTGCTAGGTCTAGAATTTCATCATCATCTGAGCTGAGAACACATGGTCCTGCGCCCAGCTTTGTGCAGAAGCTCAGGGTCCACCAGGTCAGCGGTTTCCCGTGGAGGTTGCGCTTGTTCTTTCCAGGAAGCCCCTTAGACCCGCCTCTAGCTGGAACTACAAATAAGGTGCTTTGCCCTTCGCCAAGTAAAGATTCCATCAGTCAAAGAATTCCGTATCCTTGACGGCCTTATCGTCTATGTAGAAATCCGCAAACGGCTTACCTAAATGCAATGAGTGGAAACGAAGGCCCCACTTTTGTAACTGCCCATGAGTAAATTCCTCGAGGTCTCTACCTGACAGGGATCCTCGTGCGGTAAAAATAATCACGGTGTGGCCTTGATCATAAAGCCTGTTTACGGCGTCAATTCGATCTTGATAAGGAGTTGAACGCTCATAGTCATCCCCTATAGAAAAACACAGCGTATTGTCGAGATCAAAGCAGTAAACACCCACTTTCCTAGCCTACCGCCCAGGGCAGCGGCAATTGTTGGGAGTGCGACGGGAAAAACCCAGGATTACCCCGTATCACGGCCATCTGCTGATAACTCTTGAATCAGTTTTCCCAAGTTCTTTGCATAATTGTGCGGCTGGGGGCTAATCACTCCATGCAGGCTCACGTCCTGCCTTATGGATTTTGTGCCTTCAATCAATCCGCTGACCAAACTAAATATCTCATTTGCGCCGTCAGCTCCTGGCAGGTCGAGGGAGTCGATGTCTCTTACGTGAAGCCATTTCTTAGAGAAGACTCCTGGGCTAGTCCTGTGGATTCCGTCGATAGTCATGTCCTTTATCACTCTCGCAGTTCCAGCCAAAACAAATTCCAGGAGCATAGTTGTAGGTGGTGCTATAACTATGTCAAACGAGTGAAGAAACTCGTTATACGAGTTATCCAACTCCGGCAGGACATACTTAGAGTCTGCCGTCAAAATCTTGATGCCGGGCAAGACTTGAGCTTCCTGGATTGATCTTGCTTTCCGATTTGGATGCGGCTTGTAATAAAGCGTAAACGAATTGGGGTAATGCTTTGACAAAAGTCGGAATAAACCATTCAGCGTGAAAATTTCGTCATAGGGCAGAGAAAAGCCCAAAAATAGTATCTTGACTGGATTCCTCAAGTCAGGCCGAGTCGCCACCGATATGCCTGAAAACTTTGGGATTCCAAGTCCATGCAGCACCGACAGAGGGACGCCCAACTGGGTTGACAAGTTTCTAGATACTTGGTCTCCGATTGTAACAATCGCATCTGGAAGTACACCAAGAGTGTTCTTGCTAGTTAGGTTGTCCCAGTTATCTGGCACAAGGATTGTTTTCATTCCCAGCCTTCTGAACTTCATCAGAAATGTGTTCATCCATGTTTCAAAGCCTGTTGTGGGCAGCAGCATCACACCCAATTGGCTTCGATCCAAGCTCAATCCACGTGCGAATAATCCTGAGGAAGAAAGGCGGACAAACAAGGGTCTTGTCGCGGCAGGTGGAGGAAATAGCGCCAAGAGCGCCCCCAAGGGAGTGGCTTGGGCGAATCGCAGAAGCTCTCTTGAGAACTCAATAATCGCTTGCGTGATTGACGATACATTTTTTCTTTGCGGCCAGTCTCTATAGCCAAATAGCACCCTTCTTCGTTGTTCTCGTAATGAGCCGCTCAGTTTTGTGCTGGCAGCCCATTGGAGTCTGCCGAGGGCATGGAGCAAAGGTGTTGCTGGAAGGTTAATTAGGCTGAATTCAAGCCCCTTGCCTTCTAGCAACATTCTGATTTCATGAGCACCGTCAGGTACGAAAATTTGGATGTGAGCACTTTGCGAAAGTGTATTCAGATAACCGGTGTCGATCCACGACCTTACAAAGAGTGGCTCGTGCAGAAATAGGCCAACCGGTGGCTTAGAACTCAAAATTGTCTACGGGCGTCTTCCTGCTGCTTGGGTTGGACGACGCAATAGATGGATCTTCGTAAAAGGAATCTCCACTGCTGTGATGAGTTGATATTTCCTCAATCACGCAGCCGTTAAGCGTGGTGAATTTGTGCCACTCCCTGGGGTAGACAGTCACCAAATCTCCAGCCAGCAGAGAGTGCTTTTTCCCATTTACCGTAATCTGCGCATCTCCCCAGAGCAGTTGAAAAGTCTCTTCTTTCATATCATGAAAATGCATGGGGTGCTTCTGCCTCGGCAGCATTACAAGGACCTTTTTGGCGTAGTTTCTGTTGACGCAAGTAAACATAGCCACGCCAAACTCCCGAAATCTGTCAATCCCAAAATGATGGGAAAGTTCCAGCTTTGCGTCTTCGTTAATCGCAACTCGTGCGCGCGCCAAAATTCCCTTTATCGAAGCTAGGATTTGCGGGACTGAGGGCAAGTTTGCGTCGTTTATGGCTATTGAAGTGCCCTTCAGAGCCGAATCTTTCGAAAGTGATTCAAGTGTCTTAGCTGGAAAGTCCAGCGTTCCAGATTCGACGCCACCAATCTCAAGGGGAAAGGCGCTAAAAACATCTGTTGAATCCAATTCGGTACCAACAGGAAGCTCCGAATTTACATATATTCCTCTCTTAAGGCTGAGCAGAGTCGAGCGCTCCTCATCAGTAATCGGGAGCCTCTCCCGAGAGCCAAGCATCGTATCAGCCTCAAGCGCGGCGACAATCCACTCACGCACCAAACCGGGGGTCGAAGAATACCCGTTGAGCTTATAATCGGAGGATTCTAGGCCCACATGGCGCTCAAACAAGGTTGCTCCAAGAGCTGTCGCTAACTGAACAGGCACCATGTTCGTTGGGGTCTCATGGGTTGACCAACCAATAGGGGTACCTGGGAACAGGTCTAAAAAATTTCCTATTTGCCGAAGCTGCAAGATTTCATCGGGTGCTGGATAAACAGACACACAGTGCATAATGGCAAAGTCGATTCGGTGTGACTTCAGGATCTCATGAAGACCCTGGATTTCCGACTCAAGCAAACCTCCGGTAGAGGCGACCATCGGAACGCCAAGGCTGGCAGCACCGGAAATCAATGTCCGGTCATTTGAGCTTGCACTTGCAATCTTGACGTAATCAAAGCCTATGTTTTGAAACGTTTCGAAACTTGCCTCGTCGAAAGTGGTCGCCATTGTTTGAAAACCCACCTGTTTTGAAGCCTCAGCAATTGCGCGAAACCCATCGGCGTCGAGCCTAGTCTCGGAAAACCTACGAATGTAGTGAAGGTCTTGACGTTGTTTGAAGGCAGGGTGGATGTAGCTGTCTAGATCTCTGAGTTGCACCTTGAGAACTACTCTTTGCCCGAGATCACTTACTTGCTTTGCCAAAGCTGCGATGGTCTTCTTGGCGTGTTTCACATCCCCGAAGTGGTTGTTCGCCAAGTCAAGGATGAAAGTCCTATCCTGAAAGCTCGCTGCCATTTTGGTTCTCACATTCTGCTTAGAACTGAGTGGCTAGACTACATTAGTCTCTAGCCAAGGCTCGAGTGACGAACCTAGCAGACTCCAACCGGTGGCTGTCAAAAACGTCAAGATTGCAGGCTAAGAAGGGTCTAACAAGAAGGTAGCGCTCTTCGCTAACCGAAATTACTGAACAGGACGGAGCAGTGACAAGAAATTTCGCCCGTCGCACAGTGTATGTAACGCTGGAGCACAAGGAGAGGGAGTTTGTGCCCAAAATTTTCCTGTCTAGGCTCTTGGTCAATTCTGGCTACCGGGTCTACCTAGGAAGCTCTGAAGCCATTGCAGTGTTGGCCGCAGAGGCTGCGCCAGGGATCTTCTTTCACAAAAGCACCCACCCTTCCTCGCCGTTTTTTCGATCACTCGGCCACAAATTTGTTTTTTTAGATGAAGAGGGCGGAATAACCACTCCACGAAGTTCGATAAGTGACTTTTGCCGATGGCGCTACAAAACGGTCAATAAAGACAGGCAAGACATGGTTTTGTTCCCGAGCCAAAAGTTCCTCGCTGAAGTCAAGGCGTTGGACAACGCACGGGGAGTAGAAATGGCCGTAACTGGCTGGCCAAGGATCGACTTGTGGAGGAAAGAATTCCGAGCCCTTTATGAAACTGAGGTGGACAAACTTGCCGAGAGGTACGGGAAGTTCTTCTTGTTGGTTTCCAGCTTTGGAGCCACCGATGAATCTGGATTTTTGCACCTGATCGAAAAAGAATCTCCGACGGATAACTTCAAGTCTATTTCTGAACACAAAAGAGAGGGATTCTACAACTACCTAACCTTGGTGAAAGACTTGGCCCCAATGCTTGAAAAAGGAGAGTCCATCGTAATTCGACCTCATCCGAGCGAGTCGATTTCTGGATGGAAAAAGCTGGTCCAAGATTTGCCGAATGTTGTGGTTGTGAGGGAGGGAGATGTGTCCCCATGGATAATGGCCTCTGCGGGGGTTTTGCACTATGGCTCTACGAGTGTTACGCAAACAGTACTTGCGGAAAAGCCCTCCCTCTCCTTCCGTGTCTCCGAGAGACTCGGCGTCACAGATACCCCTTCCTTTGAATTAATACCAAACGTGCAGGAAGTTGAAGATGCGATCTCGATTCTTCGTGGTGGGGAGAAGTCAAGCGTTCGTGTCCAAGGAACTAGAGGCCTAGCCCTGGATGCGCTGCGAGACTTCACGGAATACGATCCGAATGAATACGCTTCAGAAAAAATCATCGCCCAACTCGACAGGTTGGAAGTAGAACCCATTTTCAGGGTAGCCCTGAGCAGGGCCACATGGGTTAAAATCTTCCTCCTGCACCTTGCGTCAGGCCTTCGTGCATCCCTGCATAAGCTCGGGCTTGGAGGACCAAGATCAAAATCCATTGTTGAGAATCTTCCAGGTGGAGTAACGGCGACCGAAGTTGCTGGTCAGCTCAGGAGGTTTGACGACATTCTTAACCTTGATAGCAGCTGGAGTGTTGACGGGATCGCCCCTTACCTTGTTGTGATTGAGCCCTCCCTAAAAACCTAATTCCAAATAGTTCTAGGAAATGCAGTCAGAAGATCTCTAGCGACTCTGCCGGAAGACTTGGGCACGTATGGTGCTTGGTTGAGCGCCTTGCCGGCGTCATGTTCGAAGGGTAATTCATCCTGGCCAGCGCCAAGGGCATAGTCATCGAACTTGAATTTTGTTGTGGTCCGGCCCTTGTAGATCACGGAGGGGGTCCCGAAAGCGTCAGCAATAATCTTGGCGTGGAGGGAAGAAGTAACAACCACTTCCGCCTGCGCTATGGCGCAAATAACTTGTCTCACTGGCGAGTTCGCGGAGACCACCTGAAACTCAGGGGGTAGCGAGGAGGGAAGTGAGTCATCTATGTGTGGAATAAGAATTGATTTGGGGTTGGGGTTCGAGCGATATGCCTCAATCGGCAAGAGCAAAGCTGTTAGTACTCCGGGGTCGCCAAATGTCGGCTCACATAAGTTTAAGCCCTTCCGCTCAAGAATCTCGCGGCTCAAAGGGCCTCGGGTCGCATGGACATTGAGGTTCTTTAAGTTAGGCCGGAGGTCGTCGCTACCACCTAGGTGTCCGGTGCCCCAAACATGATCACCGTTTCGAACTAAGGGCAGGACTGATCCAATCGAAAAGAAAGTTGGTCTCGGGCTCAACCTGGACGATAGTGCTGGGGATATGTTCAGGCGCTCCAGCATTAACTTGACAATCAGCGGCCCGAGCTCGTCACCAAAATTTGTCCTCGTTGCTGGTAGCTGCGAGAGTACATGTCGAACCCCGAACACGTGATTGCAGGCATAATCGAGAACTCGACCACGTGGACGCCACCTATAAATCTCCACTTTGGCAACTCCTCCAGGAATAATGAGGCGCAAGCATACAGAGCCAGATACTATCGTGGGGTGCAGGTCAGCTGGATCAAGGGATAAGAGGTTACATGCGACTCGAAAAATTCAGTTTCACCGCTCAGCTTAGAACATTCCAATCGGAAGAGCTTTGTCGTGTCTCAAGTGATGACTATTTTTTGTTTTCTATGAACCAGTCACGGTTGTTGTTGAGTTCAAGCTCTTCCAAATACTGAAAAGTGTTCTCCGAAAAAATTGACATTGCCTCTACCTACTTGCCTGCCTAGGTTCGATGACCAAATTCGCTAAAAGACGACTAAAGCAAACCCGCCGAGTAGGGCAACGCTAAACAGGATCATTACTGACATGGTCATAGATAGATAGCGGCCACTCTTAGCTATGGTTGTTGCAATCGCACCCAAATCCTTCATCTTCGAAAGTTCAGCAACCACTCCATAGGACTCCCGAATAATTGCAAACTGAGTCAAATTCCCCAAAGCACCGACCGTGACAAGAAATAGGGCGGCAAACAACTGCTCACCGGTAGTTGCAGCTCCGAGATCGCCCGTAAGAGTCAAGAATGCGAGCACTGCTAACGCAATGACAGAGTGAAGCTGCGCCTTAATAAGTTGAGAACGCTTCTCATTCCAAAGTCCGACAAGTTCCTTTTCATTCATCAATCTGCTCCTAAGTCTTCTGCCTTGAAGCCTAAGTGAATTACAGCGTTATCGGGCCTGCAACATCAACATTGTGCTTGGGTGGGGGAACATCTGGGGGAACATCTGATTTTGCTGACTATTTAGTTGTCAGTTCTTCGGTTTTGATAAGTTCACCGTTTATGTAGAGGTGGACAAGGATGTCATAGCCCGCTCCT
>Ga0181553_10005528_pt1 | contig 10574 bp, 7 predicted proteins | sample 011ome_17_FD_133753 | JGI IMG/M metagenome (GOLD analysis project Ga0181553, IMG submission 133753) | Coastal salt marsh microbial communities from the Groves Creek Marsh, Skidaway Island, Georgia - 011502XT metaG (megahit assembly) | ecosystem: Environmental > Aquatic > Marine > Intertidal zone...
ATGCCCATAACCATACGATAGCACCTGCTTCAGAGACTGCTGCATGCAAGTCATATCCGTATCACCGGTCCAATAAAACTCCGGCAACTGAGCTGAGGCATTCAGGGCATTCATCGACAGCCAATCTTTGTGATGACACCAGTACAAACCACGAATGTATTCTCGCCAACCCGCTATCTGGCGAATAAATCCTTCGACGGCATTAATCGGTGCGTGGCCAGAGTGATAAGCAGCCTCGGCTGCATGACATACTTCCGCAGGGTGCAGTAACTTGGTATTCAATGCGGCACTAATACGGGCGTGAAATAGCCACGGTTCATCAGTCCACATGGCATCCTGATAATCGCCAAAACGTGGCAGTCGACGTTCAATAAATTCATCTAATAGCTGGCGTGCCTGGCTGCGAGTGACAGGCCAGTACTGTAATGCCTGCTCACCGGCTAACTTGAGTGGTGCAATATCTTTTAACACCTGCTGGGAAATATTATCGAGTGTAAACTCGGTTGGTTGCGGTACGTCCTCAGGTCCTTTGGCCGAGAAGGCCTTGCGGTTAGCCTTATCAAAGTTCCATTCGCCACCGACGGGCTTGCCCTCGGCAGTCATTAACAACCCAAGTCGCTTACGAATGTGACGATACCAGTGCTCCATAATGGGTACTTTGCGACCTGATAACCACTGTTTAAATTCTCCAGCTTCAGCCAGAAAGTGATCATCAGCCTGCCACTGCAACGGTATATCGAGCGCTATCGCAGTCTCCTCAAGCATGACCTTAACTCGGCTGTCTCCCGCTAATACCATGATGACCTGTCGTGGTGTATTGCCAGCATCGCGCTGTGTTTGAATAAAGTCTATGAGGGCATCATCTAGCGTCGAGAGCTGCTGTGATCGGGTGTGGGTTATATCGTAATAACACAGGCGTCTATGCGCGCTCTGCTCAATGGCAAAATGACGCATCGCCGAGAAGAATAGCGCGGTGCGCGTTTGGCTGGATGGAACAGCGACCGACTCATCGACCACCTCAGTCATGAACACAACATCTTGCTGTATGTCAAAGTTGTCCCAGTACGATGAGCGCTGATTTAATTGATCACCGAGCACAAAGTAGATATCCCGCACGGGACCTGATGTGGTGTGGCTATATGTCATCTGAGCACATCGGCTGTAACAATGCTCAGTACAGCAATATAGGTGAGGTGTTTTCGTAGCTGGAAGAATGACTCATCGTAGATCAGCCGCAAGTAGCGTTTCTCGACCAAAAAGTGCGCCAGCATGGTGCCCGCAATAAGCGATAGAGCCCAGCCAGACTCATGAAATATCACCGCCAACCAGGCCAGTAACATAACCACATTTGAGGCAACCGCGATAAGCCAGTGCTGATTCGATTGTATGGTTGCCAACCAAACCACGCCGCCCAAAAAGCTTAAAATTAACGCGGCATAGGTCAGTAGATAGAAGTAGGCTTGAGGCCAACCTTGCCATGTCAGAAACGCGAGCCCAACAAACGGGATTAAGCCGGCGTATCCGAGTATGGGATGAATCTGTTGCATGTTTGCCTCCTACAGCTTGTGTGTACGAGGCCACCATGACGACAGATTATTCCTGAGTGGCGTCGGGCTCTACCACGTGGTCATACCAAATGCCGTACTTATCTCCCTGCCATTTCAAGAAGTACAACAGATAGGCCGTTGCCAACATGATCAGTCCGCCGATAAGCGCGGGCTCTGAGATAACCCCGGCACAGCAGAATACAAAGCCGGTAATGTGACTCATCACCTCTATGCGTTGGGCAACCTTTCTGGAGGGGCGTCGTTGCAGATAGTTAATAACAAACCAAATTTTTAGTAGTAAAGGTAACTGTTGCCAGTTATCCGATTGCTTATCGATCATAAAGTGCTCCTGTTCCAATAGTTCGATGGTTACATCAAGGGCAGCAGCTAAACATTTTTTCGATTCCATACTGGCATTGGTGCCACTTTCAATCCGCTGAATGGTTCGTACATTCAGACCCGACATTTCGGCGAGTTGTTCTTGCGATAAATGTCTGCTCAGACGAATTTCTTTTAAAATCATGTGTGATGTCTCGCTGTTACATGGGACAGAATAGGGATTATTGTATGCTGTCGGTTAGGACATTACCCCGACAATCAGGCGACAGCATATCAAATGGCGATAAAAAAACCTTCACAGGGAAGGTTTTTATCAGTGTTTTGCTCAATGCAGGTTACTTGGCACGCTGTTTTAGCATCTCTACGGCTGGCAGTGGCTTACCTTCAACAAACTCTAAGAAGGCTCCGCCGCCGGTTGAGATATAAGAGACTTTATCGGCGATATCAAACTTATCAACAGCCGCCAGAGTGTCACCACCGCCGGCGATTGAGAAGCCACTATTATCAGCAATTGCAAGTGACAATGATTTCGTACCTTCAGCAAAGGCATCAAACTCAAATACACCGACTGGACCATTCCAAATAATCGTCCCGGCATTCGCGAGTATCTCAGCTAACACAGCCGATGTTTCTGGGCCGATATCAAAAATCATATCATCCTCAACAACATCCACAGCTGCTTTAGTGGTGGCTTGGGTATCAGCGGAGAATTCTTTACCGACCACAACATCTGACGGGATCGGAATGGAGGCATTACGGTCAGCAGCCTTTTTCATCAGCGCTTTGGCTTCATCAACGAGTTCCATTTCAACCAATGATTTACCGACCGGCAGATCATTCGCGGCCATAAAAGTATTGGCGATACCACCACCAACAATCAGTTGATCCACCTTATCCATTAACGAATTTAGCACCGTTAACTTGGTTGATACCTTTGAGCCTCCGACAATAGCGACCATGGGTCGAGCCGGGGTTTCGAGTGCTTTTGCCAGCGCATCCAGTTCACCGGCCATTAAAGGACCAGCACAGGCGACTGGCGCATACTTGGCAACGCCATGGGTCGAGGCTTGGGCACGGTGAGCGGTACCAAAGGCATCATTCACAAACACATCACACAGAGCAGCGAGCTGCTTGGCTAAGGCATCGTCATTGGCTTTTTCACCGACATTACCGCGCACGTTCTCGAACATAAGTACTTCGTTGCCATCATGACTGACTCCGTCGAGGTAATCGGCAACTAGACGCACAGGTCGATCAATGCAGCCAGCCAAATGGTCGGCGATCGGTTGCATTGAATCATCTGAGGTCAGTGCCCCTTCCTTAGGTCGACCGCGATGGGACATTAACATCAGATTAGCACCGCTAGCCAAGGCCTTTTCAATGGAAGGCAGGGCCGCTCGAATACGCGCATCTGAAGTTACTTTGCCATCTGCGACAGGCACATTGAAATCGACACGAATCAATACGCGCTTGTCTTGTAGATCCAAGTCAGTCATTTTGAGCATGATAAAGTCCTATTTAGCATTCATCATCGCAATGGCGTTATCTAACATACGCACTGAGAAGCCCCATTCGTTGTCATACCATGATATTACTTTGACGACATTACCCTTCACTTTAGTCAGTGTTGAGTCAAATGCTGAAGAGGCCGGATGATGATTAAAATCCGTTGATACCAGAGGTTCGTCATTATAATACAAAACGTGACCATCGGCAGCGTCCTTGAGTATTTTATTCACCTCTTCGGCGCTGGTTTCTCGCTCGACAGTAAAGGTTAAATCAACACAAGAAACATTAATGGTCGGTACGCGCATAGCGAAGCCGTCGAGAAGTCCGTCGAGCTCCGGGATCACTTTACCAATCGCTTTCGCAGCACCCGTCTTGGTTGGAATAATCGAGCTCGAAGCTGCTCGGGCACGACGTAAATCGGTGTGATAGTTATCGAGTACCCTTTGATCATTGGTAAAGGCATGAACAGTGGTCATTAAACCAAATTTAATTCCCAACTGATCATGGAGTGGTTTAACAATTGGCGCCAGACAGTTGGTCGTACAGGAGGCATTAGAGACAATGGTGTGCTCAGCCTTCAAAATGTCATGATTTACGCCATAAACTACAAACGCATCAATATCATCAGCACCGGGCGCAGAAATAAGCACTTTCTTGGCGCCGGCTTGCAAATGTAGTTCGCACCCTGAGCGGTCTTTAAACTTACCGGTGCACTCAAACACGATATCGACATCCTCTTCGCCCCAGCCCAGATTCGCCGGGTTACGGTCAGCAAACATTCTGATCCGATCACCATTGATCGTTATGTGAGTATTATCACAGGTAACGTCAGCATTAAATCGACCGTGGGTGGTGTCATATTTTATCAGGTGGACGTCATCCTCTATCGGATGAGATGAGTTGATAGCTACGACCTTTATTTGATCTTGATAATCATGGTCATAAATAGCACGTAAAACGCATCGGCCTATACGGCCTAAGCCGTTTATGCCTACTCGGATGGTCATGGCGGTTCTCCAAAAAAGTAGCGGTTAAAATAAGTTGTTTGCAGTATCTACAATATTCTCAGTAGTAAAGCCAAAGTGCTTGAATAACTCGCCACCGGGCGCAGACTCGCCGTAGCTTTGCATACCGATCACCTCACCTTCGAGACCGACATAGCGGTGCCAGGGTTGTGTGACACCGGCTTCAACAGCAATTCGGCGCGTGACCTCAGATGGGAGAACAGCTGACTTATATTCCTGAGATTGTTTCTCAAATACCTCACAGCAGGGCATTGAGACGACGCGTACGGCTTTTCCTTGTTGTTGTAATTGTTCTGCCGCTTCCATTGTTACGCCAACTTCTGACCCCGTCGCAATCAGAATTAGCTCAGGCGTTCCCTCACACTCTTTCAGAATGTAACCGCCCTTAGAAATATCTTGGATTTGCGCTTCAGCGCGCGTTTGATGATTGAGCGTCTGACGTGAAAAGATCAGCGCTGATGGTCCATCGGTATACTTTATTGCCTCGGCCCATGCGATGGCTGACTCAACCGTATCCGCAGGACGCCAAGTGTGAAGATTCGGAGTACTGCGAAGTGTCGCCACCTGCTCTACTGGCTGATGGGTTGGTCCATCTTCACCGACACCAATCGAATCATGCGTGTAGACAAATATGACACGTTGCTTCATTAGTGCCGCCATTCGTACAGCATTGCGTGCATATTCCATGAACATCAAGAAAGTACCACCATAGGGCACAAAGCCACCGTGCAGTGCGATACCATTCATAATGGCTGACATACCAAATTCACGTACACCGAAGTTGATGTAGTTGCCGTTGGCATCTTGTCCTGTAATGGTTTTTGAATTGTCGTGGATAGTCAGGTTTGAGCCTGCCAGATCGGCTGAGCCACCCACCATCTCAGGCAACATGGCACCCAAAACTTGCAACGCATTTTGTGATGCTTTACGTGAGGCAATGGTCGCGCCATCGGCTGCTAGTTGTTTGACAAAAGCAGCTATCTGGTCATCAAAATCTGTGGGTAAGTCGCCATTTAAACGACGCTTAAGCTCAGTCGCAAGCTCAGGATTGGCCTCACTGTAGGCGATAAATAAATCATTCCACTCTTGCTCAGCTGCAGCACCTGATTCACGACCATCCCAGGCCGCATAAATATCTTCTGGGATCTCAAATGGTGCATGTGACCAACCAATGTTTTCACGAGTCAGGGCGATCTCGTCATCACCGAGCGGTGAGCCATGACTTTTGTGACTACCTTCTTTGTTAGGCGAGCCCTTACCAATTTTTGTCTTACAGCAAATCAGCGTAGGCTTACCCGTTTCAGCCTTGGCTTGCTCCAGCGCTGCTTCAATCGCTGCGCTGTCATGACCATCGACAGCTGGAATAACATGCCAACCATAGGCCTGAAAACGCTTCGGCGTATCATCGGTGAACCAACCCTCGACATTGCCATCAATACTAATGTCATTATCATCGTAAAAGCAGATTAATTTACCAAGACCTAATGTGCCTGCCAGTGAGCAGGTTTCATGAGAGATACCCTCCATCAGACAGCCGTCACCGAGGAAGGTGTAGGTGTAGTGATCAATCAGATTGAAGCGGTCAGTATTAAACTGTGCTCCGAGTACCTTTTCGGCAATCGCAAAACCCACCGCATTACTGATACCTTGACCTAGCGGGCCAGTGGTTGTTTCAACACCCGGGGTGTAACCATATTCAGGATGTCCAGGTGTTTTTGAATGCAGCTGTCGGAATGACTTGATGTCATCTATGGACAGGGCGTAACCACTTAAATGCAGCAACGAATAAATGAGCATTGATCCGTGACCGTTTGAGAGTACAAAACGATCGCGGTTGACCCAGTTTGGGTTGTTCGGATTGTGTTTTAAGTGATCTCGCCAAAGCACTTCAGCAATGTCAGCCATGCCCATTGGTGCGCCTGGATGTCCAGAATTGGCTTTTTGAACGGCATCCATACTCAATGCGCGGATGGCATTGGCACAATCTAAACGACTAGGCATATTTATACTCCCGAACGGTTGCTAGAGTTGGTGTAAAATTTTGGTCGCTATTGTCACACAGAGTCCCTCTGAGATCTATTGGACTTTGCGATAAGTTTGCTCTGAGAGGGGGTTGACGCTGAATTATCTCGGTTAAATTATAATTCAGCGCCATTTTACTATCGTAGTGACTCGTTGATAGCCTCGAGGATGTCACTACCGGGACATAAGTCTTCCTCATTAAAGGCGTTAAGCGGCTTATCTGAGGTGTTAATTATGTCATGAGTGTCTTTCGAATTGGTGTTGACGTACAGCAGACCTGTGAGCACTTGTTTGGCACTGCGCGCATCTTCAAGTGAACGTAACACAGAAGCTCTTGACTGGATGTCGAGTGAGTTCGGTTGACGCTGTAATTGGATCATCGAACCGTCGTGCATCTTGATCGTCTCCAGAATCTGGTTCGGTTGCTGAACCACAATTTCTTGCTCTTCAGGAACCAAGTCAATCTTACCAGTCGCTTCTTTGTGATCACGGACCCATTCGTAGGCTTTGGTAGAGCTGGTATTGTTATTGAAAGTCACACATGGTGAGATAACATCAATCAGGGCAAAGCCATTATGCTTTATTGCCCCCTTTAACAGTGGTACTAGCTGATCCTTGTCACCTGAGAAACTACGTGCAACATAACCAGAGCCCAATGAAATAGCAATTTCACACAAGTCCATTGGCTCATAGAGGTTTGGTACGCCCTTCTTACTTGCAGAACCTACATCGGCAGTCGCAGAGTCCTGTCCTTTAGTCAGGCCGTAAACACCGTTGTTCATACAGATATAAACCATGTTAACGTTACGGCGCACCAGATGCATGAACTGTCCCATGCCAATTGACGCTGTATCACCATCGCCTGACACACCAATGTAGGTCAGGTCACGGTTGGCCATGTTGGCACCAGTGGTGACTGATGGCATACGACCATGCACGGAGTTGAAACCATGTGAGCCTTTCAAGAAGTAGGCTGGTGTCTTTGAGGAGCAACCGATACCGGACATCTTGGCAATTTTATGCGGCTCAAGCGACATTTCGAAACAGGCCTGAATGATCGTGCCAGAGACTGAGTCGTGACCACAGCCAGCGCATAATGTCGATAAGGCACCTTCATATACAGAGCGTGTGTATCCTAAGTCATTCTTGGGCGCTTCCGGATGACGGAATGTGGATCTTAAGTAACTCATGCAACCTCTCCTTCGACACTGCTGTTTACTGTGGTGTACGGGCTGACATTTTCGCCATTGAGCATTCGCTCAATCTTGCGTTTGATGCGACGGGCACGTATTGGCATGCCGTCAATGTTCAAGATAGAACGCATCTTGGTGCCAAAATTAAATTCGTTAATCAACAGGCTGCGCATCTGACCGTCGCGGTTTTGCTCAACCACGAAAATTTGGTCGTGCTGTTGGATAAACTCACCAATATCCGGGTGGAATGGGAATGATTTAATACGGCAGGTATTCACCATGATGCCATCAGCGGCCAAGCCATCTAATGCTTCGTAGGTTGCCTGTGCCGTTGTGCCATAGAAGATAGCAGCAATCTTTGAGTTCTTATCGCGATACTTAATCTGCGGGTGAGGGGCAATTTGCTTCGCTGTTTGCCACTTCACCACGAGACGTTCCATATTGCGCTCATAAGCCTCACTGTCTTCAGTGTAGGCCGCGTACTCATCGTGCGATGAACCACGCGTGAAGTAAGAACCCTTAGTTGGGTGTGTGCCTGGGTATGTACGATAACCGACACCGTCACCATCAACATCGAGGTAACGACCCCAACGCTCTTCCATATTCTCTAAATCTTCAGCCGATAACACTTTACCGCGGTCATAACGTGTCGCATCGTCCCAAACCAGAGGGCGACTCATGTGATCGTTCATACCTAAATCCAAATCCGACATGATAATGACGGGTGTTTGCAGGCGATCGGCAATATCAAATGCCTTGGCGGTCATCTCAAAACAGTCAGCTGGATCACAGGGATAGAAGCAGACGTGCTTGGTGTCGCCATGTGAGGCATAAGCCGCAGAGATAACATCGGATTGCTGGGTGCGTGTCGGCATACCGGTACTTGGACCAGAACGCTGCACATCAATCACAACCACCGGAATTTCGGCAAAGTAGGCCAGACCTAAGAATTCGCTCATCAATGAGATTCCCGGACCAGAGGTCGCGGTAAATCCACGGGCACCATTCCAGTTAGCGCCAATGGCCATGCCAAGGGCTGATAATTCATCCTCCGCCTGAAGAATGGCAAATTTGTTTTTGCCAGAGTCTTCTTCAATCCGGAACTGCTTACAGTATTTTTCAAATCCCTCAACTACGGAAGTTGACGGTGTAATTGGATACCAACCAGCAACTGTTGCGCCACCATAAACCGCACCGAGTGCTGTGGCGGCATTGCCCTCAATGATAATTGAGTCACCGACATTATCTCGTCGTTGCACCTTGATACCACAGGCATCTTTGTAGTGCTCATTGGCATAGTTGTAACCTAGCTCAAGTGCCTGAATATTCGGTGGAATTAGCTTTTCTTTCTTCTTGAACTGATCCTTGACCATATTCGTCAGTACTTCGAATTCCATATCAAATAACGATGCCAGTGCACCCACATAGATAATGTTCTTGAACAACTGGCGCTGACGTGGATTGGTGTAGTTCTCAATACATAGTCTGGTCAGAGGAATGCCCACATGGGTAATATCATCACGCTTGAAACTACGGGGTAACTCCTTGGTCGAATCGAACAGGAAGTATCCACCTTCGATGACAGAGTAATAGTCTTTTTCTAAGGTTTGGCCATTAATCGCGACCATGAAGTCAACATCACCTCGACTACCGAGGTAGCTACGTTCAGTGACACGCACCTCAAACCAGGTCGGAAGACCCTGAATATTCGATGGAAAAATATTCTTAGGACTAACGGGCACACCCATCCGAAAAACAGCCTTCGAGAACATATTGTTGGCACTGGCGGAGCCGGTACCGTTAACGTTTGCAAAACGAATAACAAATTCGTTAACAGACTCTATTTTCATGCTGCTTTCCCTGCCTTTGTTACGTTATAGAGATACTTCTGCATGTCCCATGCTGAGGTTGGACAGCGCTCAGCGCATAAACCACAGTGCAAGCAGACATTTTCGTCTTTGACCATGATACGTTTGGTTTTTAACTCACCCGATAAGTACAGGTCTTGCTCTACGTTCATCGCGGGAACCAGAAGTTTCTTGCGTAAGTCGGCTTCTTCTTCCTCAGGTTCAATAAAATTAATACACTCGGTTGGACAGACATCCACACAAGCATCACATTCAATACACAGGTTGTCGGTGAACACGGTTTGCACATCGCAATTCAGACAGCGCATCGCCTCTTCGTAGCCCTGCTCAGCATCAAAGCCTTTCTCGACCTCGAGCTTAAGGTTGCTTAGTGCTGTTTCTTTATCGACATGTGGCACCAAGTTACGATCTTGATGATCAATGTGATTGTCATAAGTCCACTCATGGAAACCCATCTTTTGGCTGATCAGGTTCGTCCGTGGAGGTAGACGATCCATCACAGAGGTACCGTAGCAAAACTTATCGATCGAGATCGCTGCCTGATGACCGTGTGCAACGGCTGTGATGATATTTTCTGGACCGAAGGCCGCGTCACCACCGAAGAATACTCTATCTATGCTCGACTGGAAGGTTGTACGGTCAACAACAGGCATATCCCATTTACCGAATTCCATACCGATATCACGCTCAATCCAAGGGAAGGCGTTATCCTGACCAATCGCAATAATGACTTCATCCGCTTCGATGAATACTAAGTCTTCACCTGTTGAAATCAGGCTACGCTTACCGTTTTCATCGTATTCAGCACGAACTTTGTCAAATTTCATACCCACAAGTTTGCCGTTTTCTACCACAAATTCAGCTGGTGTATGGTTCTCATAAATTGGAATGTCTTCGCGAACTGCGTCTTCGATTTCCCAATCAGATGCTTTCATATCAGCTCGCGGTGAACGAACCACGACCTTTACATCCTGACCACCGAGACGGCGTGAGGTTCGGCAGCAGTCCATCGCAGTGTTACCACCACCCAATACGATGACTTTCTTGTTAATTTCTTCTGTGTGACCAAAT
>Ga0181553_10005534_pt1 | contig 10565 bp, 10 predicted proteins | sample 011ome_17_FD_133753 | JGI IMG/M metagenome (GOLD analysis project Ga0181553, IMG submission 133753) | Coastal salt marsh microbial communities from the Groves Creek Marsh, Skidaway Island, Georgia - 011502XT metaG (megahit assembly) | ecosystem: Environmental > Aquatic > Marine > Intertidal...
AATAAAGCTTCTTACATTACCAGTAATTGCAGTCATTGAAGTATTAATTAAATCTCCACCTGACCATTTAACTGGTTGTAAAGATGCTGTAACCGCTGAGTAAGCTCCTTTAGAGTAATCGAATAAACCTGCTGGGTCTTCATTTGGTTCAGCACCTTCGTAGAAACGGTCGTACAAGTTTTTATCAGATGCACTGTAACCAGCTTCAGTACCACCTGTGTTACCTGGTGCACCGTAAGGTTGATAGTGACCTGTTAAACCGTTAACAGTTTCTGCTCCTTGAATTTTAGGTACGAAGTAGAACAATTTACCGATTGGTAAGTTCATTGCTTGTACAGATACGATATCATTAGCTAATAATTTAGAGAAAACTCTTCTAATGATAGGGAAAACAACTGTTTCAAATGAACCTGAGTTATCTGAAGCAGATGCTTCGTTGATTAAGTGAGAAGCTTGGTTTTCATACAATTGTGCCATGTTCTCTTTGATGTGACCATTAAGACCTTCTAAGAATCCTAATTTGTCCCATTTGTTGATTGTGTCTTCTTTGATAACTTTCAAGTGTTTTAAACCGATGTTACCAACAAGACCTGATTCTAATAATGCTCCCATTTTGAGTATTTTTTAATTTAATTTTTATTTTTGTAATTTACCCATTAAATCCTTCATTCTTAAGAACTGTGGATTTTCATAAGTTTTACTTTCAATAAGATTTGTCGCAGAACCTTTAGATGGTGATTTCTGTACTTTAGCAGATACTGATTCAGTAACTACTGTAGTATTTTCCTTACTATCTAAATCTTCTTTGATAATCTTGTAAAGACCTTTAGACTCCTTAATTGTTTCTGCGGAATCAAAACGTCTTAAAATGTTTATTTTTTCTTGCTTTGTTGTCGAATGCTCAGTGAACAGTCGAGTAGCATATGCTAAGTTTGAATTGAAAACAGCAACTTCGTTAAGTTTTTCTTTAAAGATGTTAAGTGCCTTACGGTACTCTTCATTCTTTTCTCTTAACTGAGCAACTTCTTTTTCAAGTGCCTCATTTCTTTGTGCTGGTCTCTTTAAAGACTTAGGGAAACCTTGAGGTTTCTTGTTAAGTGCACGACCATTAACGTTAGATTGAATAGAAGATTCTTTGTATTCACCTTCCATTTCTTCTCCTTCTTCCATTTCATAGTCTTTGTAGTGTCCATCAACATCACCTAATTTGTGACCATCACGTCTCTTATAGTTATGTTTGTTTCCACCCCAATTACCTTCTTTCATTTCCTCTTCAGATTCATCTTCGTCAGATTCATCTTCGTCAGATTCCATTTCGTCTTCTTCACCAAGTTCGATTTCGTAAACAACTTCATCTTCTTCTTCCATTTCATAACCTTCTTTGTATTCGCCTTCCATTTTTTCTTCGTCAGCGATTACCTCTTCTTCTTCGTTACCCTCTGTTTGAATTTGATATTCAACATCAGCTTCCTCGTCTTTTAAGTGAATCTCATCACCGTCTTGTGTCACCACAATACCGTCTTCTTCACCCATAGCTTTGAAAACCTTAAGGACTTCCTCATCAGAAGCGTCAGTTAGGTCAAGAGGTAAAAGAATTTCTTCTTCATCATCTACTTCCATGTCGTCACCTGGTAAATCCATCATACTTAACATTTCATCAGAGTCCATTTCGTCTTCCATATCGTCCATGTCTTCCATGTCTCCCATTTCGTCTTCCATTTCATCTTCTACTTCATCTTCAACATCCATCATGTCAAGCTCTTCTTGTTCTTTCATTTCGTGGTCCATTTTGTCCTCACCTTCTTCCATTTCTTCGCCTTCCATTTTTTCTGCTGCAGATTCTTCCATTTCAACCTCTTCAACATCTTCTTCAGATAGAGATTCTTTTACTAATTCACTGATTTCTTCCTTCATAGTAGAAGCAAGTATTCCTTTTGCATTCTCCGTTACGGCTTCCTCCAAATTCTTCATTTGTAGTAGTGCCTCTTCAACTAAGTTTTGTTTTTTTTCTGCCATTGTTTTAATTTTATTGCAAAAGTTTATTATGTAGTTTTCTTAATAAATATGCTGATATTAAAAAAAACACTTTTTTATTAACATTAGGCAAAAAAAAATCGGGTTTTAACCCGATTCTTAAAATTATCTGATAAAGAGAAGATATTATTCAAATACCTCGTCAATTTTACTTTCAACACACGCGGTGATTCTCCAATCGTGTGGGAAACCTTCAAAGTTTTTAGTAACCTTAGCCTCAACGTCAGTAACGTTTATACCTTTAACTAATTTCTCTTCTCTAATTTTCTTAATTTTTCCTGAGTTCTCGTCAGGTAAGTCATAACTGATTTTTGCTACAAAATATTTTTCGTCCATAATGATAAAATTTAATACCCTAAATAATCGGTTAATTTTTTCATTAAGTCAAGTGATTTGTCTAAACCACCTGAAGATTCTGTAGAACCGCTTCTTTGTTTAGTTTCTTCTTCGATGTTCTCATCATATTTCATACGGTCATCTTTATTCAAGAATAAGTATGCACCAGGTGTTGACGGTGAAGAAACAAGGTCAAAACAAATTAATTCAAAATCTTCTTGAACTTCATTACGTTCACCTTTCTTTACTAACGAACCTACACCACGAGATGAAACACCCATAGTTACACCTTGTCTCATAAGGTTGGCTGCTTGGTCACCAGGACACGAAACAACACCACCTTGATGGAAACCTGGTGAAGTTAATAATTTAATCTTACCCATTAATACATTACCTTCCCACCACATATCAGTGATAAGGTGTGATACACGGTCCAAATCAATCAATGATGATTCAGGGTGGTTAAGTTCTGAGATAGATAAACCTTTATCGATAGCTTGAGAATATTTCTCAGCTTCTCTTCTTAATATTTTTTCAGGGTAGATACGACCGTTTCTGTTTGGTGTGTCGTATTTTTGTAGGACAGCATAAAATTCAAATGGTTTTGAATGGTCTAATTGTCCGTAAGATTCTTTAATAACTTCGGCGTTTCTTCTATCGTTTGGATTGATAAAACCTGCGTCCCATTCAATCAATATACCTTTACCTGTATCGTTTGGACCTAATATTTTCATGTCTTTTTATTTTATAAATATCTTAGATTCCTAAATGAACGTCCCACTCAGTTATTTTAATTGGTGTAACTCTTAGTAAATTGTTTATTTTATCTACGATAGACATTTTATATTTATAAGCCAATTCACTATCATCACCTTCACCCGACCAAAAAACATAATTGTTTGCAAAATTGGTTACGTCTTGTCCTTCATATATTACTTTACCAATATTTACGTGAACGGTAATGTCTTCATCTTCTATACTACCTTCCATAAAAACCTGATGTGGTATAATGATTGAATCTTTCCACCCATATTCATATGAAAATTTAGATGGGTCTATCATATTATTAAGGTTATCCAAAAGCGTATTTGCTTCGGATAACCTTTTTAATTGTTTCTCTGTTATTAAGATTTTCACTTTTTACCTTTTAAGATAAATATGTCACACTTTTTCTTTTTTTGTTTTGTGTAATGTGAAGTATTTTGAATTCATAAGTGGATAGGTATAGATTGTCTTAACGACACTTTTTATTTTTTCTCTTAATAGTATAGATTTGAATTCCATATGTTCTTTCATGAATAAAGTAATCTCTAAATTCATAAAGCTACGTTTACCTATTTGAATACCACTACTTCTTAAGTCTAAATCTACAATATTATGTTTTTCAAATATTAATGGGTCTACTGTTTCTAATAAGTGGTGTTTTATATCTCTTTCCATCATCCCCGTCACTCTTTTCCAATTTTCCATTTCTTGTGTTGGTTCTACCCAACTTTGTATTACGATGTAGATTGATTTTAATTCTTTAGCATCCACAGTACCGTAACTACATTTAGCATTCTCAAAACCTTTCAGTTGTGAGGTTTTACCTTTTTTCATATATTTTCTGTTCTCATATAAGTTTATTTGTACAGAAATTATAAACAATAAATGGGTCGTAGTCAAAATATTGACTAATTAAAGATATTTATATATATTAAGGACACATATGATTATAATAAAAGTAGGAAAAAACGAGAATATTGAACGAGCATTAAAACGCTATAAGTATAAGGTTTATAAAACCAAACAGCTAGAAAATATTCGTGAGAATAGGTATCATGTAAAAGATACAGAAAAAAGAAGAAAACAAAAACAAAAAGCCGAGTATATACAAAAAATAAAGGGTTCAGAAGACTGAACCCTTTTTTATTACTTATATATTATATTATTACAAACCTTGTTCTAACTGTCTTAACTTATATAGTGATACTAAAGATACTTCAGATTCATTAATTTTCTCAATAGTTTTTTCAACCTTTTCAGTAAGTTCATCATCAGTAGATTCATTTAACTTAGTATTAAGTTTTTCAATAACTACTAATTTAGACTTTTCAATCTCCTCAGTTAATGATTTCTTATCCAATGATAAAAGAGTTTTTAATTCTTGTTTTTCTTCTTCAGAGATATTTCCAAACTCTCTATTAAATGTGTTTGTTGCAATTTTTAACATAGAACTTAAAGGAATATTAACAGATTCAGATACTGTTTTTGTAACTTCTTGTTTTGAAATAGTATTTTTAATTCTGTTTTTACTTTCCAATACTTGCTCTAAATTCTTAACACTTGAATCATAAACAACTGAATCGATGTCTTTGTAATTGTTTTCAGATTGGGTTTTTACATTTTCAGAAACCCACATATTAATCTCTTTGATTTTTTCAGTATTTGAAGAAACAATATTTTTAATAGTTTCAATACTTTCATTTACATAATCATCAACAATGTCTTTAGATAAACCTTTGTTTTTTGATAGTTCATCATAAAGAAAATATGCTTCGGCAATTCTCTTGTTTTCAAGAATGTTTTTCTTAAAAGATTTCATATGGTTTTTAAATGATGATTTACCATACGATTCTGTCATTAAAGACTCTATATTAGATTTTATTTGACCAAACTTATTCATAATGTTTTTTATTATAAATATTACTCATCTAGTAATGTTTTCAATTTGTCTTCAATTTCACCCAAAGATTTACGTCCTTTAGATAGGTCCAGTTCAGTTATACCATTAATCATATCATCTTCCAATATTAAATTAAGGTCTTTATCTTTAATACTTTCAGGTGTTATATCGCCACCCGTATCACCGCCTTCAGGTGCTCCACCAATATCACCACCAGTATCTGCAGCCTCACCACCTAAGTCTCCACCTAAATCACCACCTAAGTCTCCACCTAAATCACCACCTCCGAAGTCAGAACCTCCACCACCAAATCCAGTGTCAGCAGGTTCAGTAGTTTCTCCTTCAGGTGCACCACCTTCACCAGGTTTGTTTCCGTATAACTTATCGATGTTTGCAAAGATACCTGTCTTAGAAATAACTTCAGGTGTTTTTTCAAGTTCAGAAGCAACTGCTTTCTCAATACGTTGTTGTTGTATGTCTAATTTAATTTCTTCATCTGAGAATCCAAGAATGTGTTTCTTAGCCCATGATGATGAAACAGGTTGAATACCGTTTCCTGGGTCAGAAACCGCATCTCTATATAATTGAATCTTAGTTTGCCACTGTTCAACTTTAAGTAAGTCTGCTTGAGTTGATGGGTTAGTTAAACCTAATGTAAAGTTATTTAACTCATCTTCAAAACCTAATAAGTATAAGTGAATGATGGCAATCTTATTTAACTCTTGTATCATAGATTTTTGAATTCTATTGATTGTTCGAGCAAAACGAATGTCTTGTAATGCCAAGTTTTTACCGTCACCAACAACCTCCTCAAAACCTAAGAATGCCTTTGGTACACGAAGTGCTGTTAATAGTTTCTTTTGGATATATTCAATATCGGCAATCTCTGATAAGTTCTGTGCACCTGGTAAAGTGTCGATAGGGTTTGGAGCGTTAGGGTCACGAACAGGGATAAAGTAATCTTGGTCTACCGCCATTTGGTTATATCTTAAGTCAATATTACCATTATTTGGGTCAGCAATTTGGTCACGTTTGAACTTATTGGCAACTCTTTGTACATACGGTTCAACATCTTTATCGTCCATGTTACCCACGAATACTTTAAACACCCTTCTTTCAGGTGCTCTCGATGTTCTATAGATTAACATAGCATCTTCAGAAAGGATAAGTTGTTTCCAAATTCTTCTACCTTTCTCCAACATAGATGTACCATAAGGAAGTTTACGGTCATCACCTAATAATCTAAAGTGAGCGACCTCCCACGTATTAAATGCCAAATCTTTATTTTGCCATAAAAACTTAAGTGAGTCATTGTCAGTATCAGATGAATTCCTTTCGGGCTTAATCTTCATACCTCTTTCTTGACGAGTAATCTCAATGTTTGGTAATTGTTGAGCACCCATCACACCTTTTTCAGGGTCTAATTTGAGGTAGACAAAATTATCCCCATATTTACAAGTATTTCTTGTCCACATAGGAAGATTAGTAGAGATATCAAGTCTATTGTTGAATAGGTCAGCAAGGACTGATTTAATTCGTTTGCTTTCTGAATAAATTTGTAATACATATCCGTCTTCATTTGTTGTTGTTGATTCTTCTGAGTAAATGTCAAGGGCTGCAGAAATCTCAGGAGTATACTCCATACTCTCATAATCATAAAAAGACGCCAGTCTTGTTGGTTCATAATAAACAGCTTGAGTGTATAAGTTGTTCTCAATCTTCTGCCATTGTTGACCAAGATATAAAGTTTGTTGTGCTTGTAACTTCTCCCTTTCGTATTCTTGCTTGTTCGGTGTTTTTAAAAGTTCTTTCTTATCAAACTTAAAAACAGGGGCTTGTTGGTCCAATGTTGAATCGGGACCGAATACCTTAGTAAGACGTTGCCATATTGTATAATTTTCTGCCATGCTCCTTTTTTAGATAAATAGTAACATTATTTGAATTAAACTAAATAATTAAAATCTTCCAAATAACCACGAGTTGTTTTGATAATCCTGTTTCGTGGCTTCACGGTTTATCCTATGGTGATTAACCCCACCAGGTAATACAGGTACACCTGGATTAAAATCATTAGATGTATTCTTAACTGGTGTTTCATTAACCATCCAACTTTCCATCATGGCTTTAGTTTGTTCGGTAACTTTCTCTAATTGTGTAAATGAATTCTCACCCACATAAATTGCCATAGCAATTGCCATGATAAGGTCATCGTGTTGACCCTTTTGGTGGTCAGGTCTACCATTGACATAGACAAAGGTATTTAACTCGTTTAAAAGTCTTGTAGAACGAATTACAAAGTTGTGTCTTAAGGACTCCTCAAAGGCAGCAACAATCTGAACACGTTTACTGTTAAAGTTCAAACCTGGTATCTTTTCATTTACCTTTGGATTATACTTCCATTTATCAGCGGCGTTTACTCCTTCAACGTATAAATTTTTATAGTTCATTTCTTGAAGTTTACGTGATGTGGAAACACCCATACCACCAGTGATATCAATAACAATAAATGCGTTATACATTGTAGCCCATTTAAATGCAATTTCAGCAACAACGTCAGGTGGTACCTTACCTAAGTATTCCAATACCTGTTCCCTTTCGTCAAAGTCTATAATTGTAAATGTCGTGAAATCCTCACTATCACCACGAGAAACGTCAATACCCATAATGTATTTATGACCTTGTACAGGTTCTTTCCATTGCCATAATGCACCTCCCATAAATTTATTTTCAGGTTTTCTTATAAATTTTTCTTTAATAACTTCAATCGTTTCATTTGGGATAACGTTATCCCCTGAACCCAAGAAGTTACATTCCAATTCCTGTGCGATTTTTCTTCTATCGAATTTAAGTTTCTTAGCCATACCTTCGAACCATGAAGAATAAGCTTTGTATCCATCTAATAATTTTTCTTTAATCTCCTCATAGTTCCTTTCACGAGGATGTACGTTAGAATAATCTATAGTGATTTCACTGTCGTTATAATCCTCACGGTTTAGTAAATAATGAACTATGTCTTTACACTTAATGAGTTTGAAGTCCTTCGCATAACGAGGGTCACGATACCAAAACATTTCAGTTATTTTGAAATCGTTCATACCTCTTAAAGCTTGGTCGTAAATGGTATAATAGATAGGGTCAAATCCGTTAGGGGTAGATATTACAATTACTTTACCACCCGTAGAAAGTGATGCCATACACGCAGACCAGAAGTCATCATCCGCATCAATAAAGGCTGCCTCATCAAAAATAAGGATTGTAGGGGTATAACCACGAAGTGCATCTTTTGATGTTGCAACGGCTTTTACCTCACATCCATTTGATAGTTTGAAATGTCGTTGTGAATTTTTCTCTGCAGAAAATGTGATACCAAACCATGCTGGCCATTGGTCAACAAAAGACCTAACCTTATTTGCAAACTCCATTGAGGTATCCAATTTGTTTGCAATGATTAGAATTTTCTCAGGTTTCTTTTTAGAGGCGGTAACCAACTTTTTAGATGACCACGCAGCGGTAACTGTTGATACACCCGCTTGACGATACTTTAAGGCGATATTTTCCTCATAAGTGTCGTAATCATTAATAAGATTAATTTGGTCAGGAAATAATTCTAACGGAACGTATTGTGATTGAGTGTTATCGTAAGTTTGTAGATAGGTTTTTAACGCGTAAGGAGTATCTTTTACACATTTGGCATATTCCAATAAAGCTTGTTCACGTGATAAACCCATCTATACATAATAATTCTATTTTATGATAAAGAAATACCTAAATCACCCAAGAAACCTGCAAGACCGTCATCATCATCGTCCTCATCGTCATCATCAAATTGAGACATCGCATCTTCATAATCTTCAGCTTTCAACTCTTCAATGATTTCATCAACCATATTGGATACAATCTTCTTTCCTTCATCTGAACCTGATAAAATCATCTTAGCAACCTCAAAAAATTCTTCAGTTGTAAGTGCTGAGAAACGAGAGAATAAATAATTTTGAATTTCTCTCATATCGTCTTCATATAACTTATCAGGATATGCTTGAGTAAACTTCTCCCAAATAACAGGTCCTAAACGTAAATCCCATATCTCATAAGGTAGAGTATCTGTTTGACTCATTACCATATCTGCGGCTTTAGGGTCGTCAGGTAATCCTTGAGTACCCATTACCTCATATACACCCTTCACAAGTTCGTGAACCAAAATAGGGAAGAATAATCCCTTGGCTTTAATTGTTGGTGGGTCAGTAGTTTCGTCAACTTCTTCTTTACCTTCCATACCTTGTCCACTTTGTGCTGCGTTCATAACCATTTGGTCAGGTAAAATCCAATACAATAAATCATTAATAGACATTAACACACCATAAAGATTTAACAACTCAGGGTTAATGGTGTTTAATTGTTCTTCAACTAAGTGGAACATGTAATGTCCTTTTTTAGACGCTCCCTGAATTAGTGAGTTAATAAAACGTCTTTTAGCTTTTTCTAAATCAAACATTTCAAAAGCAGCCATGAAGTTTTCTAAATCATCTTCAGCTTCATCTTCAGAAACACCAAATTGTTCAACAACATCTTCATCATCTAATTCTTCTGAGTCTGTTTTCATACCCGACATATCAATTTGTCCAGGCATAGATGTTAACTCCACATCGTATTGGAAGGCATCGTCAGGTAGTGACATTTCTTGTTTTACTAAATCAACAGCCAATTGTTCCAAATAACCTTCGTTGTTTGATTCAATCTGTTTTACCTTTTGAACCGCTTGCATCATCATCATTTGCAAGTTCATAAGTTGATTTTGACTGACCTCTTGAACACCAGTATATCTTTTTACCTTTTCAACAACATCCTTAAATCTTTTAGAAGCAATAAGTTGTTCAAATGAATTATCAAATTCATCATCATCTTTACGAGGTAATGCAGGGTTATCAGACATTGGAGTCTCACCCTTCTCTAATTTTGACTGAATTCCTGGGTCCATTCTTTCAGGACCATCATATTCGATTTGTTCTTTTACGTTCTTACTCATCTCTAAATGTAATATTTAAGTTGTCAAATTTAAGAAAACTTGGTATCTCAACTTCACCACTAGCCTTAGGAGCTGGCTTATGTTTTGGTTTATAAGGACTCTTTCTATCAGGTTTTGTACGTGTAGGAGTTTTAACAGGTGCTTCTTTAGTACCTGGTGACATTTCCAATAAATCTTTCTTCGTCATAGTAGGTTTCTTGTAATTCTTAATCAAAGATACAATACTTTCTTCTATTTGTCTAACTCCCTTTTCAAAAGATTCATTTTGTGTCTTAACGTCACTAACACAACGCTCAAACTTATCTTTTTGTTTTCTAGTGTAGTCTTCTTTTTTCTTACCTTCTAATCCTAATGATGAAGTACAAACCGCCCATGGGTTATACCTACCTTCTTTCTTTTTACCTTCAAACATACCTAAAGTAGTAATAGGTGTTTTCATTTTTGAAGGTTTCTTTTTTCCTTCATCGATACCCATACCATCATCCATTTTTTTATCTTCTTCAGGAT
>Ga0181553_10005539_pt1 | contig 10557 bp, 9 predicted proteins | sample 011ome_17_FD_133753 | JGI IMG/M metagenome (GOLD analysis project Ga0181553, IMG submission 133753) | Coastal salt marsh microbial communities from the Groves Creek Marsh, Skidaway Island, Georgia - 011502XT metaG (megahit assembly) | ecosystem: Environmental > Aquatic > Marine > Intertidal zone...
GCGGATTGATCAACTGCTTGGCAAGCTGGATGAAGATAATGACACGGCCACCGCGCAATCTGCACCGCCAGCAAATGACCAGACCGCATCAACAGAAATAGCCGATGAGGCAACAGCCACCATCACCCAAGCCGATGATACGGCCGCCAATGTTGCTGCCAATGTTGCCGCCAGTGCGTCTGCGCCAGATGATGCAGCCGCAGATAAGCAAGATGATGACCCGGTGCAGGATGAACCCGTACAGAGTGACCCCGTGCAAAATGACTCGGTTCAGGCGCTGAATGATATTGCCGCCGCCATTCATCAGGCACAGCAGAGCCAAATTGACGGCGACGCGTCCCCTGCTGATCCGGATTTGACGCCGGCACTTGATATGGCTGTTTTATCGGCAACGATTGCGGATGAAGTCCGCCATAGCGTATCGGCGATGATCGCCGCTGAAATGCCGCAAATGGTACGTCAGGCCGTGGTCGAGGCCATCCGCGAGATGCCGACAGCCGCGCCCGGCCAGCCAACGCCAAAAGCCGCAAGAAAGACGCGGGCAAAACCCAGTTCTGCCAATAAAACCCCGGCCAAAAAACCCCCCGCCAAAGAAACCACGGGCAAAAAAGCGGTCACGAAAAAAGCCACAGCTAAAAAAGCTGCATCCTAGCGGCCTAACACCCGCGCAATCGCCTTGCTGGTGTAGTCAACCATCGGAATGATTCGGGCGTAATTCATATGGCGTGGGCCAAGCACACCAACCGCGCCGATCACTGAACGGTCAGCATTGCGATAGGGCGCAATGACAAGCGAACAGCCGGTCGATGCAAATAATTTATTCTCTGCACCAATGAAAATTTTCACACCATCGCCATCGCGCGTTGCATCGAGCAACCGCAGGGCATTTTCACGCGCATCCAGCGCATCAAACAATCCACGGATTTCGGTTAATTCTTCGACTGCCTGAATATCATCCAGCAGATTCGCCTGCCCCCGCATGATCAGCGCGGCGTCGGCGCCGCCCTCGCCATCAGACCAAATGCCAATGCCCTGCTCGACAAGGCTGGTTGTCAACGCATCAAGCTCGGCCCGATGTAAGGCGATATCTTCACGGATGACCGCCGCCGCGGTTTTCATTGTGCGGTTGGCAAGTCTGGCATTCATATAATTTGCCGCTGTCACCAAGGCTGATGATGGCAGGCCAACGGGTAAATCGATCAAACGATTTTCAACCTGTCCATCTGTTCTCACCAGCACAGCCAGCGCCCGGTTGACACCAATCGGCACAAATTCAAAATGCTGTAAATCAGCCTCACTTTTTGGCGACAGCACCAGACTGGCACAATTTGACAGCCCGGACAGGGTTTTGCCGGCATTATCGAGCAGCTGGTTCATCGAGATGCCTCGTGCGGCGCATTCGCTGTCGATGGTTGACCTCTCGTCCGACTGCAGATCACGGTTAAATTCCATTAACCCGTCAACAAACAGCCGCAATCCGCTCTCGGTTGGCACCCGCCCTGCCGAGGTATGCGGCGCATACAGCAAACCAGCCTCTTCCAGATCGCTCATTTTACTGCGAATTGAAGCGGGCGATAAATCGAGTTTGGATGTTTTCGCCAGCCGACTCGAGCCAACCGGCTGCCCATCTTCAAGATAGGCCGAGACAACCTCGTGGAAAATTTCTAAACTGCGCGGCTTCAAGCCCTTTATACTGGCATCTGTCATGCAGAAAATTTATGCTAGGATAGTTAGCACGGTCAATTGCAGAAGCTTTATTTGCTCGTTTATTTATGCCAATGGCTGTATAGCGTCACCCGATAGCTGCGTTTTTAACCTTCACTACAGGAAATTATTTATGTCACGTCCGTCAGGCCGCTCTTTTGACCAGCTTCGGTCAATTTCACTTGAACCTTCAATTGCACTGCATGCCGAAGGATCCTGTCTTGCCAAATTTGGCAATACCCATGTTTTCTGCACGGCCTCACTTGACGAGCGGGTGCCACCATTTTTGCGCAATAGCGGCAAGGGCTGGGTCACCGCTGAATATGGTATGTTGCCGCGCTCGACGCATAGCCGGATGGATCGTGAAGCCTCGCGTGGCAAACAATCTGGCAGAACGCTTGAAATTCAGCGGTTGATTGGCCGGTCGCTGCGGGCTGTTACCGATCTTCAGGCGCTTGGCGAACGCCAGATCAAAATTGACTGCGATGTGATACAGGCTGATGGCGGCACCCGTACAGCAGCGATCACCGGCGCCTGGGTGGCACTGCGCATTGCCTGCGAAAAACTGCTGCTGGCCGGTGCCATCACCAAATCGCCGTTGACAGGACAGGTTGCCGCCATTTCCTGCGGTGTATTTCAGGGCGTATCTGTTCTTGATCTTGATTATGACGAAGATAGCGCGGCGGAAATTGACGCAAATTTTGTGATGACAGCGGATGATCAGCTTGTTGAGGTGCAAGCGACTGGCGAGGCGCACCCATTCTCGCGTTCAACATTGAACCAGATGCTTGATCTTGCCTCTGCCGGCTGCGGTGAGATATTTCAGCTACAGCAACAAGCCGTCCGCGACGCGCAATAGGTGCAACACCCGCATAATTCAGCATAGCGAAAGCCATACCGCATGAAACAGCAGCGTCGATTTGCCGAAAAACAATTGGTCATCGCCACCCACAACAAAGGCAAGTTGCGGGAAATAACAGCGCTTTTTGACGGGTTTGATTTTACCGTGATCGCCGCCGACAGTCTTGGGCTTGCCGAACCGGAGGAAACCGAAACAAGTTTTCGCGGAAATGCCTTGCTCAAAGCTCGGGCGGCGGCACAGGCATCATCTTTGCCGGCGCTGGCGGATGATTCGGGGCTGGCGGTGGCCGCCCTTGACGGCGCGCCAGGCATTTATTCGGCACGCTGGGCCGCGCCTGATGGTGATTTTGACAAAGCCATGCAGCGTGTGCATGACGAATTAACACGTGTTGGCGCCAAAGATTTCGGCGCAACAGATTTATCGGCGCAATTTATCTGTGCCCTGGCCGTGGTCTGGCCAGATGGTGATGAAGTCTGTGTCGAGGGCCGGGTAAGCGGCCGGATCAGCTGGCCACCTCGTGGCAATTTAGGGTTTGGCTATGATGCCATCTTCCAGCCGGACGGATATCACCAGAGTTTTGGCGAAATGGCACCGCAGGAAAAACACGCCATGAGCCACCGCGCCGATGCGTTTGCACAGCTGTTACAGCAGGTTTTCACCCCGTCAGATGCCAGCTAACCCGCCAAAAACCAATCTGGGCCTTTATGTCCATTGGCCATTTTGCCGGCATAAATGCCCCTATTGCGATTTTAACTCACATGTCAGCACAACGCATGATAATGCGGCTTTTGGTGCCGCGCTCTGTCAGGAAATGACGCATATGGCGGCTTTACTGCCGGATCGCCGGGCTCTGACAAGCCTGTTTTTTGGCGGTGGCACCCCGTCTTTAATGCCACCAAACATCGTCGGCAAGATCATCAGCCATGCGGAAAAAACCTTTGGCTTTGCCCCGGCAATTGAAATCACCGCCGAGGCCAATCCGACATCCGTCGAAGCGCAGGTAATGACCGAATTTTTCCATGCCGGGGTGAATCGTGTATCGATGGGGGTGCAGTCATTTGACAATGAAATATTACAGTTTTTAGGGCGTGAGCATAATGCAGCCGAAGCCTTGTCAGCACTGCAAACAGTACGCCGCCATTTTGATAATCTGTCGATTGACCTAATTTATGCGACTGCCGGTGAAACAATGGCATCCTGGCGCAAAAGCCTGTCACAGGCATTGGCGCTGGGGCTGCCGCATTTATCACTTTATCAGCTCACAATTGAACCGGGCACGGCATTTTTTACCCGCCAGCGCACCGGTGAACAGCTTCATCTTGATGATGATCATGCCGCTGATCTGTTTGAATTAACCCAGAGCCTGACAGCTGATGCCGGTTTAACGGCCTATGAAATTTCCAACCATGCCAGGCCGGGTGCGGCGTGCCAGCATAATCTGAATTATTGGAATGCTGGTGACTGGATTGGCATCGGCCCCGGCGCGCATGGCCGGTTTTGCCTCGGTTCTGAAGACCCTGCCGGGATGCAGCGTGTTGGCACCGCGACCCGCCGCAGCCCGGCTGGCTGGCTAGACGCCGTACAGACCACCGGGCATGGTATTGATACACATACAATCGATACGGCGACTGACTATGCCGCAGAAATGATGATGATGGGGCTACGGCTGGCTGACGGCGTAAACATTGACCGGATTGAAGCATTATGCGGACCACAAGAGGGCTGGCTTGACCGGGCTGCGATGACACAGGCGGTTGCCGATGGCTGGCTGGATTTGCAAAAAGATAGCCAGACAGGTAGCGATACACAGCTTTGTCTCACCGCTGCCGGGCGGTTGCGTCTCAACCATATTCTGGCGATGATTTTACGCTGATATTTTAGCAGTAAAACTAGATTTTATCTGGCGCTGGCTTGATGATTGTTGACTGTCCACGGCGAATTTGCCGCAATTCATAAGCCCGCACATTGCTGCCGTCAGGCAACAGCCGGAAAGCGCCGCTATAGCCCTGAAAGCCGCGATGGGTGACAAGCTTTTGGGCCCAGTCACCAGCAGATAACGGGGCGCCATCTTCGGCATCTGTCACCAACGCCGCAACAAGTGCCAGCGCGTCAAATCCCAACCGGCTCAATTCACCCGGGGGCTGCTGCCAGATTTCACGCCAGCTGGCGATAAATTTTGTATCAAACTGGCTCGGACGGGTCGCAAACACACCGCCTTGAAGCGATGGTTCATTCAACAATTGAGCCTGATTCCAGAGCGCATTCCCCAGAAATAGCGCACGATCCGGCCCGACATCATAATAGGCCAAAAGTGGCGCTGCGCGCAGGGCAAATTCAGGGTCTCCGGCAAAGATCACCGCATCAAACGGGCTGTCTGCCGGCAATTCATCCGGGGCTGGTGGCTGGTAACGGGTAAATTCGCGAATGGCTTGCTTGAGGCTGTTTTCATCGGCAAGTTCGGCATCGCTCAACACCCGCACAGCTTCGGGTTTGAGGCCAAAATCACGCAGCCGGTTTGTCGCATGTGTCAGCAATCTTTGGCCAAATGCCGCATCTTGGGCGATGATTGCGAATTGCGTTTTGCCCACATCAACAGCGTGACCAAGCAGACCATCAAGCTGTTGTTCGGGAAGATACCCCATCAACCAGCTATCTGGCGCCACCACCGCGCGGTTATTCGACAGCAGCAACATCGGTGTCTGATGCCGGGCGGCAACGGCCCGTGCCGCGACAACCGCCGGGGTAAATAGCGGGCCAATAAAAATATCAACATCATTTTTCACACCGGTCAGCGCCGCATCAGCGGCGGTGTCGCCGCCTTTGGTGTCCAGAAATAACAAGGTCACATTATCCCTGCCTGTCTTGAACAGAGCCATTTCAGCACCGCGCCTGATTTCGTCACCAAGTGCTGCATATCGACCACTTAATGGCACCAACAAACCAATACGCAATTCGGTTTCCGGTTTTGCCGACAAGATAAAATCCGGCTCAAGCCGGGGCGGGCTGACCTGACTCGACAGCAGTGCAAATGCCGCCTCCAGCGCATCTTCGGTCAAAGAGGGGTCCTGGCCTTGCGGGATAACCGGGTCTGGCGGTGCCGGTGCGGCAGAACCGGTTTGAATTTGCCAGATAATCGAATCGATCACACTGGTAGCCACCTCGGACGCGGCATCATCAGACCTATCAGTATCCGTGTCTGGCACGGCCGCGATGCTGGTTGCATCTTCTGTCGAGGCTGTCATATCAGCCGTTCGCTTGACCAGAATGTCCGACGAAATCACCACCGATGACGCCGATGACGCCGGTGAGTTTTGCTGCGGCGCGCAGCCCGTCAGCAGCATGCCGCCAAACAACATCGCACCAAAAAACATCACGCCCCGTCTGGATTTGGCCTGTAACTGCCCCATCTGCTGATCCATCCTGCTGCTCACGCTGGGGTTCTATGCTACATGACCAGCCTATCGATAAACAAGCCCGGGCTGAAAAGATTATGACAATCACCCGGTTGCGTGATGATCCGCATTATCCGCTTGTGATGCCACTATGGCCGGTCTTATACTAGATTTGCAGGGAATCAGGTGTATTGATAGAGTTGCCAGATGTGCTGGTATCAGACCTGTATCAAAACCCGGATCAGACCCCGATCAGAAAAGAGCTAAGATGACGTCAAAACCCGGACAATTGGCGGTTGTCTCAACACCAATTGGCAATTTGGGTGACTTGTCACCGCGCGCTGCAGAAATACTTGCAACCGCCGACATTCTGGCCTGTGAAGACACCCGCATGACGCGAAAATTACTGGCGTTAACCGGACACCAGACAAATGCAAAACTGCTGCCCTACCATGATCATAATGGGCATAATATGCGGCCGAAATTACTTTCGGCGATGGCCAATGGGTTACATGTTGCGCTGGTCAGTGATGCCGGCACGCCGTTGGTATCTGATCCGGGCTATAAACTTGTCGCGGCGGCGCATGAACGTGGATTTCAGGTCACCGCTATTCCCGGCGCAAGCGCTGTGCTGGCGGGGCTGGCATGTGCTGGCCTGCCAAGCGACCGATTTTTATTTGCCGGATTTGTGCCGCATAACAGCAGTGGCGCGCGCAAGGCATTTAGCGAATTTGTCGATTTGCCGGTGACCAGTATCTGGTTTGAATCGCCACGCCGATTAGCCGCCAGTCTGGCGGTTATGGCCGAGGTTTTCGGGCCACGTCTTGGCGTGGTGGCACGCGAATTGACCAAGCTTCATGAACAGCTTCATCGTGCCCCGCTTGATGAGCTGGCAGAACTATTCGCGCAGCAGGCCGCACCACGAGGCGAGGTGGTGGTGCTTGTCGAAGGTGCTAGCCAAACCACACCTGTGTTTGATGATATGATGTTGAAAACCATGCTGGCCGAAGAAATGCGCGACAGCAGCTTACGCGACGCTGTTAAAAATGTGACTGAAATAAGCGGTCTGCCACGCGGTAAAATCTATAAGCTGGCAATCGAACTGGACAACTGACCCAATACTAAATTTGAGTATTACATTTGGGCGTTAGATTTGGGTCTTACATGCGGGTTTTGCACCGATGCAGGACGGCGATTACAAATCAACACAAGACCGCAGGCAGGCCGAACGTCGCGGGCATTTTGCTGAACGCATCGCTGGCTGGTGGTTGCAGTTATCTGGCTATCGCATTCTGGCGCGCCGCTGGCGCTGTGCCGCAGGTGAAATTGATCTGATTGTAAAACGCCGCCGACAATTGGTCTTCGTTGAGGTCAAATATCGGTTCCACGCCGACCAGATTGTGATGCCATCATCAACACAATGTCGCCGGATCAGATCAGCAGCGGCGCTGTTTTTAGCCAAATACCCGGAAATGTCTTATGCGCAATGCCGGTTTGATTTGCTAATTATTAATCATGGTAGAATTTTTGGTGTTGGCCGGGTTGTGCATCTGAAAAATGCGTGGCAATAAACCGCATATAAACTTGACCGATGATTTGCAAAACGTCACATTAGCACACATATCACCATAAATATTGATCTAGGATCCTGACCATGCGTGGACAATCTCAAACAACAGCACCACTGATTGTCGGTATTTTACTTATCAGCGCACTGGCGTTATCCGGATGCGCCAGCGCGGTGGTGGGCGTTGGCACAGCGGCGGTCGCCGCTTCAACAACTGAAAAGGGGTTTTCCACCTCAGTTTCAGACGGGGTCATTTTTGCCAAATTAAAAGATCGGTTTATTCAGGTGAATGCCTCGCTTTTGACCGCGGCTGATGTGACAGTGAATGATGGGGCGGTGCTATTTACCGGCAAGGTCAAAACACCCGAAGATAAAGTCGAAGCAACCAAACTGGCCTGGGAAATAAAAGGCGTGCGCGAGGTGATCAATGAATTGCAGGTCACTGACACCTCATCAATCAAAGATATCGCCAAAGATCTGGCGGCAAGTGCCACCTTGCGCGGCAAACTTATTGCCGATAGCGAGATATCATCGCTTAATTTTAGTATCGATGTGGTGAATGGCATTGTCTATCTTTCGGGTGTTGCATCCACGCCAAATGAAATGAACAAGGTCGTCAGCCATGCCGAGCGCCTGCGCTTTGCGCAGGAAGTGGTGAATTATATCATCCTCGCTCAGGATCAGCGTTATTGATGACCAGCCCAAAACTGTCTTTTGCACTGCAGATGGATCCTGTCGCTGGTATCGATATTACTGGCGATTCAACGTTTGCACTGGGGCTTGAGGCACAATCACGCGGCCATAATTTATGGTATTACACGCCGGAAAACCTGTCATTTAACGACGGCAAAGTGACCGCCCGCGGTCAATCGCTTGCGTTTTTTGACGAAGTCGGGGCGCATTTTAAAACCGGCCCGAATGAAACCCGATCACTGGATGAATTTGACGTTATATTGATGCGTCAAGACCCGCCTTTTGACATGGCCTATATCACGACAACGCATATTTTAGAGCGGCTGCCAGCCCGCACTATGGTTGTGAATAACCCGGCCGAAGTTCGAAATGCACCGGAAAAATTGCTGGTAACACATTATCCAGATCTATTGCCCGCAACGCTGATCAGCCGTGACAGTGAGGCCATTCATGCGTTTCGTGCCACACATAAGGATATCATTGTCAAACCGCTTTTTGGCAATGGTGGCGCCGGGGTATTCCGCATCCAGCCAAATGACCAGAATTTGAATTCATTGCTTGAGATGTTTTTCAGCAATAGCCGCGAACCGGTCATGGTACAGGCCTATCTGCCAGCCGTGCGCGAAGGTGATAAGCGGGTCATTTTGGTGAATGGCGAGGCGGTTGGTGCCGTTAACCGTATTCCGGGTGACGGCGAGGCACGGTCAAATTTTCATGTTGGCGGCAGCGCCGCAGCGACCGGGCTGACACCGCGTGACAAGGAAATCTGTGCCGCCATTGGCCCGGAATTAAAACGCCGCGGATTGTTATTTGTTGGCATCGATATCATTGGTGACTATTTGACCGAGATCAATGTGACATCACCAACGGGTATACGCGAAATTCAACGCCTGTCCGGTATTGACATCGCCGCGCTGACAATTGATGCGATCGAAAAGCAACATCCGGTTTATGCCAGCAACGGCATCGCCCGATAAGCCAGCGCCTCGGCAATTGTTGCGCGGCTGATGGTGGCTTCGGCTTTCAGATCGGCAATAGAGCGCGCCACACGTTGCACTTTATGATAGGCTCTGGCAGATAGCCGTGACTGTTCAATCGCTGTTTGCAACAACAATGTTGCATCATCGTCACATATCATCACCTCTGCCAGTTGATCAGGCTGCAACCGCGCATTGGCACAATCAGCGGCTTGCTGTGGCCGCAAGCCAGCATAGGCACGCGCTGCCTCAACACGCCGCGCAATCACCGCCGTTGTTTCAATGGCGGCAGGTGAAAACAAAGTCGTCGGGGTCACTTCCGGCACCTCAATAATCAGATCAAACCGGTCAATCATCGGGCCAGATACCCGCGCTGCATATTTGCGTCCACAGGCAGGCGTGCTACCACAGGCGCGAGACGGATCGCCGAGATATCCGCACCGACAGGGATTCATCGCCGCCACCAATTGAAACCGGGCCGGATAGGTCACATTATGGTTGGCTCTGGCCACAACAATCTGGCCGGTCTCCAGCGGCTGACGCAATGAATCGAGAACCGGTCTGGCAAATTCGGCCAGTTCATCCAGAAACAACACACCATTATGCGCCAGCGAAATTTCCACCGGACGGGCTCGCGGCCCACCGCCAACAAGTGCCGCCATTGACGCCGAATGATGCGGCTCACGAAACGGCCGGGCTTGAATTAACCCGCCATCAACCAATCGTCCGGCAACCGAATGCAACATGGTGACCTGCAAGGCTTCAGCCGCGGACAAAGCCGGTAATAATCCGGCAAGCCGTGCTGCCAGCATTGATTTGCCAGCACCCGGCGGGCCAACCATGAGCAGGTTATGACCACCAGCGGCGGCAATTTCCAGTACCCGCCGCGCTGTATCCTTACCTTTGAGATCTTTCATATCCGGATAATGCGGCATGGCAGACCGGTATTTGGCCTGCGGCGGGGTTAAAATCTGCACGCCTTTTAGATGATTGAGCAAACTCACCAGATCAGCTGCCGCAATGATATCAATGCCGGCTGCCCATGCGGCTTCTGCGCCACAGGCGGCTGGACAAATCAGATGCTGTCCAGCGGCGGCGGCGGCGATTGCCGCTGGCAAAATACCCGATACCGCCTGAGTGGAGCCATCAAGCGCCAGCTCGCCCAGCACCACCCGATCTGCCACCGCATCCTGTGGCACTACACCCATCGCCACCAATAATCCCAGCGCGATTGGCAAGTCAAAATGCGCGCCTTCTTTCAGCACATCTGCCGGGGCTAAATTTACCGCAATGCGTTTTGGTGGCAAGGCCAGACCAATCGATGATAAGGCCGCCCGCACCCGTTCTCGCGACTCTGCAATA
>Ga0181553_10005540_pt1 | contig 10557 bp, 12 predicted proteins | sample 011ome_17_FD_133753 | JGI IMG/M metagenome (GOLD analysis project Ga0181553, IMG submission 133753) | Coastal salt marsh microbial communities from the Groves Creek Marsh, Skidaway Island, Georgia - 011502XT metaG (megahit assembly) | ecosystem: Environmental > Aquatic > Marine > Intertidal...
CACGGGAACAGCGTTATCGAGCACAACGCCAGATCGGATGCAAAGGCCCACCCAAGCGCTCAGTATCGTTCAAAAATGCCCATCGCCCACGCCTCTCACATCGATGACTGCCACACTCAGGATTGAATCTCACGCACCCACTCATCCACTTTATGCTCGATGCGATCAATCACCGCCATAAACGCACTGCGAATGGCCTGGCCGTCGCCCTCTACTCTGGACGGATCGGGAAGACCCCAGTGCACCTTTTCGACCTCCCCCATCCACAGCGGGCAGACCTCTCCGGCAGCACTGTCACAGACAGTGATTACCCGATCGGGTTCAAAGGTCTCAAGGTCATACCAAGACTGGCTCTGCAATCCGGCAGTCTGGTAACCGCGCTCTTCTAGATAACGCAGGGTCAGGGGATGTACTGCGTCGACCGGAGCACTTCCTGCGCTGGCGGCCTCGAGCAAGCCGATACCGCGCTGACTCGCGATGGCCTCACAAAGAATGCTGCGACAACGGTTGTGGGTACAAATGAACAGCAATTTCACGACGGGCTCCACTGAAGAGCCCACCGGGTGAGGGTCAAGCAGAATCGCTGATATACAGCGACCGCTTGGGCTCTTTGAACACGCGCTCCATCATAGGTTCGAAAAATGACAGTTCGAAGCATTCCGCCTCGGGGTCAAACGCCGGCGCGTCGTATTTTTCAATGAATTCCAGCGTGCGGGCATAATGGGGATGGTCTTTGAACTGGTCGCGGAGGTTGCGATCAAGTCCCATGTAGTGAAAGAAGTAATAGCCCTGAAAAATAGCGTGATGCTTCACCATCCAGTGGTTGGCCTCGCTGACATAGGGCTCCAGTAATACCGCCGCCACATCCGCATGGTTCGCAGGCCCAAGAGTATCGCCAATGTCGTGTAGCAAGGCACACACCACGTATTCTTCGTCCTTACCGTCTTGGTGAGCCAGCGTCGCCGTTTGCAGACAATGCGTCAGGCGATCTACCGGGAAGCCACCGCAATCACCTTTCAACAACATCAAATGATCTTTGATTCGATGACAAACGTCGCCGCGGAATTCAAAAAATTCGGCGCCAATGATCTCCCAGTCTTCCTGAGTGCCATCCTTCATATGATGGAACTGTGCGCGTTTTGGCAGTGCCTGATTCATGATGCGGTCTCCAATATGGTGGACCGAGAATACTGGCGCCGTGACCGTTCATCAAGGATAGGGCGACCGTCACCCCACCGATACGACCACCCTAATAACGCAGCGCGCAATTGTTGGCCAAAGGCTAGCCTCCCTGCATAAAACAACGCACTCATCCCATCGGCGGCAGCCAAATCTTGCCAAGCTGCGCGTAATTAGCGAAAGGCGACAAATACGTTATAAAGGGTGACCAAATGGCACTGCTTCTGGCAATGTTATTAAAAACACGGGGCACATCGGTATGTGGCCCAGATCAAATCAAGGATTGATGAGAGAGACTATCGCCATGAAAAACGTTATCGCTATCGCCAGTGCATTGGCACTTCTGTTGACCGTCGGGTGTGCATCAACGTCAGAGCCGCCACCGAGCACCACACCGGATGGCCTGGAGCTGATCCGCAGCGACAAGCACAGCGCGCTCTATATGAAGCCCGAGGCGCAGCTGGATATTTATGCCCAGTTCGGCATTGTTCCCTGCCAAGTGGCGTTCCGTAAAAACTGGCAGCGTGACTATAACTCTGCGCACCGCGGCAGTAGTCAGCAGGTCAAGCAGCGCGATATCGATCGCATCAAGACCGATCTGGGTGAGGAGTGCACCACCTTTTTCACCGATGCGCTGAGCGAAGAACCTGCCTATGACCTTGTCACCGAGTGGCAGCAGGGAGAGGAGGTGTTGCTGGTATTCCCCAATATCGTCAATCTCGATATCACCAGCCCTGACTTGAATAGCCCCAGCATGAGTCGCTCCTACTCGGCCTCTGCAGGCTCGATGACGCTCTACCTTGAGCTCATTGATGCCGAGACGTCAGAGGTTTTGGTGCGCGCTTACGACAGCAAGGCAGACCCCGAAACCTTCGTCAATTACGCCAATCGCATCACTAACCGGCAGGCTGCCGATCGCATGCTCAGAGACTGGGCGAATCGATTGCGTGCCGCGATGGACGAGACGCTGAGGCCCTCCTCAGACGACGCCTGAAAAAGCCATGGCGCCGGATGACCGCAGGCACGCCCTGAGTCACAGGGCGACCGCATGAAGCGGCCTCTCAGACTCACGCTAATCCTGGTGGCGGCCTGTCTGATCGGTGGCGCAGGGTTATCTCACTGGGCGCCGGTCAATGCCGTCGCCTGGACGCCACCGCCGAACCCCGGCCTCACCGGCGTTTTTTCTCCTAATCAAGCATTAGCTGCAATTGCCACCGACCCCGTTGGCCCCGCGCCTGAGCATGTGGCCTGTGATGGCGATGGCGCCCTGTATACGAGCCTCGACGGCGGCGCCGTGCTGCGGCGCAGTGATGACGGGACGTGGGTTGAGCTCGGCAATACCGGTGGGCGGCCCCTCGGGCTGAGATCCGACTCGCGGGGCGGTCTATGGATCGCAGACTCAATGAAGGGTCTGCTCCACATGAGTGACAGCGGTGAAATCGATGTGCTGGCGACAAAATTGGGGGGCGAGCCACTTCGTTTCGTTGATGACCTCGACGTCGAGGCCAGCGGCGCGATCTGGTTCTCAGATGCCAGCCAGCGTTTCGACTATACGCAAGTCGCGCTCGATTTCTTTGAGGGCAGCCGCACTGGTCGCTTGTTGCGCTATGATCCACAAACCCGTACATCCGAAGTCATGATGGACGGGTTGTTTTTTGCCAATGGTGTCACGCTGGGGCCCAACGAAGAGTACGTTCTGGTCAACGAGACCGGGATGGGGCGCGTGCACCGACTGTGGTTGTCTGGCGACAAGGCAGGTCACCGCGACATCTTTGTCGACGAGTTACCGGGCACGCCTGACAATATTCGCTTCGACGGGGTCGATACCTTCTGGATTGCCATGCCCTCGTTGCGCGCCAGTATCGACGGGCTGGCTGCCCTGCCCCGCCTGCGTGCGCTACTGTCATGGTTACCGATTCCTCTCCTAGAGGGCGCCGCCCAACCCGCAAGCTTCGTGATTGGCGTAAACCTCAAAGGCGAAGTGGTGCATAACCTTCAAGATCAAAATAACCCGTTTCATTACATCACGGGGGTCACACCCTGCGGTGACAACCTGTATTTGGGTAGCCTGCAAACTGACTCGATCGGCATTTTGGAGAGGCCCTGACGCTGCCATGACAATTAAGAACGCAACCCAAATTGAATTCTGGAACGGTGAGACCGGCCAAAACTGGGTCAGCCACGACGCGCTCATGGAGGCGATGTTGCAGCCGCTGGGAGAGGCCGTAATGGATAGCCTATCCCTACAGCCCGGTGAACACGTGCTCGATATTGGTTGCGGTTGCGGCCACACCTCGCTGAACCTGGCAGATCGGGTCGGCGCAGAGGGCTCGGTCACAGGTATCGACATATCCGCACCCATGCTGGCAGTCGCGAGCCAGCTCGCTGCAGAACACAACGCAGGGCACAACTCGGTGCAGTTTTTGGAAGCAGATGCACAGACCCATACTTTTACACCGGAGATGTACGACGCTGCATTTTCGCGCTTTGGCGTGATGTTTTTTGAGGATCCAGTTGCGGCCTTTACCAATATCGGCGCGAGCCTGCGTCCATCGGGGCGGCTCGCATTTTGCTGCTGGCAGCCTCGCGCCGTGAACCCGTTTATGACGGTACCGGCGATGGCGGCCCTCGAGCTGTTGCCGGCACCCTCGGAGATCCCCCCCCGCACCCCGGGTCCTTTCGCGTTTGAAGAGGCCGACTATGTGGCGGAGATCCTTCACAAGGCGGGATTTGAGCACGTCACCGTGACGCCGCTGAGACAGCCTTTAACCTTTGGCCGGGGGTCGAGCCTTGAAGATATTGTTGAGCGCCTGGTCCAGATCGGCCCCATTGCACAGATGGTCCGCGAGGCACCCAAGGATCTGCAGCAACCCGTCCGTGACAAAGTGGTTGATGCTGTCGCGCCCTTCTACCAAGACGGCTCAGGCATGACCCTTGAAGGCCAATTTTGGTTGGTGACCGCGAAGCGTTAGGCCGAGCGCGGCACCGCTTATGGCATAATCCGTGCCAATAGAGCCTCGGCTCACCCACTGGCTAAACAGGACACTTTCATGGATACCCAATCTCTCTTTTCTCTGGCTGGGCGCACAGCGCTGGTGACCGGCGGCTCTCGGGGCATCGGCAAGATGATTGCCACCGGCTTCATCGCTCAAGGGGCCAAGGTTTACATCTCCAGCCGCAAAGCCGATGTCTGCGAAGCCGTCGCCGAAGAGTTGGGGCCCAACTGTATTGCCGTGCCACAGGACATCTCGACGGTCGACGGTTGCAAGGCGTTGGCCGCCACAATGGCTGAGCATGAAGCCAGCATTGATATTCTGGTCAATAACGCAGGCGCCGCCTGGGGCGAGTCCTTTGAGACGTTCCCCGAAGCGGGCTGGGACAAAGTGATGGACCTCAACGTAAAGTCCATTTTCTTTCTGACACAAGCGATGCATGGATTACTCAAAGCCAGCGCATCCGATGAGCAGCCCGCCAAAGTCATCAACATTGCCTCGATCGACGGACTGCGACTGAACCCCTGGGAAACCTACAGCTATCAGGCCTCAAAGGCCGCTGTGATCAACCTGACCAAGCGGCTCGCAGCGCGGCTGGTCAAAGACGGCATCCTCGTGACCGGCATCGCGCCCGGGGCGTTTGCATCCGAGATGAACAAGGCGGCACGCGATCTGGGCGATATCGTGGGTCAGCATGTGCCTGCAGGTCGCATCGGCAATGATGAAGACATGGCCGGTGTCGCCATTTATCTCGCATCCCGCGCAGGTAACTACGTCGTGGGCGAGACCATCGCGGTGGACGGTGGCGTTGTGCACGCCTTCCTCACCGAGAGCTGGGAGGTTGACCCCGCTGGCGGGCACTGATTACCCACGAAACCACCGGCGCAAAAAGCGAGCCCGTGTGCTCGCTTTTTATTCTGGGAAAACGGCTCCACCTAAATCGGCCACAAGCTGATTTGGTCAGCACACTGAACGGAACTTGTCGCGCACTCACCGCGTGGGTGGTAAGTGCGTCACCGTATCTCGGTCAGCCTACAAAGCCCTTTTACCACCGAGCTAAAGCTAACGAGTTTCATTGGCAAGCTGATGTGCGCCAGCCTCAAGGCTGCTACTCAGCACGCTCGTAGAGCTGCTCCATCAACTGATCAATGGTGAAGGACGCCGGGCGTTGCCGCGGCGGGTAGACCTTGAGGGTCTCGAGAAAGCCTTGCAGTTCGACGCGAGCCATCGTCAAACGCGGCAGCGCAGTCCGCACCCACCAGTCGTTGTAGGTATTCGAGTGCTCATCTGCCCGCTCAAAAGGATCCCGCCGCAAATGAAAGACCTTGGGAATCCTCAGGGTGTGAAATTGCTCTCGCCAGACATCAAACTCCTTGGCGCGCTGCTCGGCAAAGACCACCTTCCAGTCGCCGATCCGCATGGCCGTCAGCAAGCCGTCGTCGCTCCAGTAATAGAAACTGTTGCGTGGCCCACGATCAGCCTCACCTTTCAGGTACGGCAAAAAATCGTATCCGTCCAGATGGTTGTGATATTCCCGGCCATTGACCGTTACACCGGCTTTTAGCTCGTCTGTCACGGTGGGCCGCCCCGCCGCTGACATCAGCGTCGGCACCCAATCTTCGTGGGACATCATGTCATTCAGGATTGTGCCCGCCGGGATCTTGCCTGGCCAACGGATCATGGCGGGCACGCGAAAGCCGCCCTCCCAGTTGGTGTTCTTCTCGCTTCTAAAAGGCGTGATCGCCGCGTCGGGCCAGGTATTGAAGTGCGGACCATTGTCAGTGCTATAGAAAACGATCGTGTTATCGGCAATCCCCAGCTCATCGAGCTGGTCCAGCAAGCGCCCCACCAGGTTATCGTGACCCACCATGGCATCGTTATAAAAACCCTGGCCTGACAGCCCCTCTTCCTCTTCGGGCGTGTGGGTCCAGAAGTGCATGCGAGTGGAGTTGAACCACACAAAGAAGGGCTTGTCCTCCTCGGCGGAACGCTGAATAAACTGCTGCGCGCTGTCGAGAAATTCGAGGTCAACCGTCTCCATGCGCTTCTTGTTCAGCGGCCCGGTATCGGTCACGCGACCATCAGCAAAACTGTGCACAACCCCTCTGGGTCCGAACCGCTCCCGGAAGGCAGGATTCTGAGGGTAATCCGGATCCTCAGGCTCCTCTTCGGCGTTGAGGTGATAGAGGTTGCCAAAGAATTCGTCAAATCCGTGCTCGGTAGGCAAAAATTCATTGCGGTCACCGAGGTGGTTTTTACCAAACTGCCCTGTGGCGTAGCCCTGCTCCTTGAGCAAGGTCGCAAGCGTCACGTCCTCCGGCCGGATGCCTAAATCAGCGCCTGGCACCCCGACCTTGGTCAGTCCGGTGCGAATCGGGGATTGCCCGGTAATGAAAGCCGAGCGCCCGGCGGTGCAACTCTGCTGACCGTAGTAGTCGGTAAACTTGGCGCCCTCATTGGCGATGCGATCAATATTGGGTGTTTGGTAACCCATCATGCCCATATTGTTAGTGGACAGGTTCCAGAACCCGATGTCATCGCCCCAGATCACGAGGATATTGGGCCGTTCCATTGCCGACAGAGCCTGAGCCCAGCAACAAGCGATCAATACGCTGATCTGTAAAACCCGACGCAACATGGCATCCCCTGCTGTTGTTGTTATGAGTGAGGTGCGCAAGGTTACCCGAACAAAGTGGACTTGGCGATGCGGACAACTCTCCCTCGAGAGCCCTATAGTGCGCGGTCTGAGGGGAGAAGCACCATGACATCCATACGATTTAATGGTCAGTCGGTCCGGCCGGGAAAGATCGTTTGCGTCGGCAAAAACTACGCCGCCCACATTGAGGAAATGGCGTCGGTGCCTGCTGAGAAAATGGTGGTGTTCATGAAGCCTGCCACGTCAATCGGTACCGAGCTGCACGCCACATTGGATGAAGCGCTGCATTACGAGGCAGAGATCTGCCTGCTAATAAAAGCGGGCGAAGTGGCAGGGGTTGGCTTTGGTCTGGATCTCACCAAGCGTGAGACCCAGTCCAAGCTCAAAGTGGCGGGTTTACCCTGGGAGCGCAGCAAGGCTTTTACCGGCGCAGCGCTGTTCAGCGAATTCGCACCTGCCCCTGCAGACCTGACTCACTTGGGTGTGGCATTAATCGTGGATGGTTCGATCCGTCAGCAAGGCGACGTCAGCCTGATGCTGTATCCGCCCAGCGTTATTCTCGAGGAGCTGGAGACATTTCTGACTTTGGAAGACTTTGATATCGTCATGACCGGCACGCCGGCGGGTGTTGGCGCTGTTCAAGCGGGCGAGCGTTTTGAGGGGCGCGTGCTAGATGGCGAGCAAGTGCTGGTCTCGGGAGAATGGCTGGCACATTAGGTTCAATGAGACGCGACGCATTACGGCTTTAACAATGCATTCCAGCCATACGCAACGGCTGACGAAATCCGTCCTCGACATCACCGGGGTTAATGGACCGCTTTCAAAGCACCAGTCCAGCCGACAGCAGTGCCCGCAAAACTCCTTTCACCGCCGGCCGCTCTGCCACGCTGCAGCAATGCCAACATGAAATTTCTGTTTCAGTGATTGTCACGCGATAGGTTTTTCAGTACCGTCGAAGAAACCAGTGAGCGAGACCCATGCAAGCGATTCTCAAGCTGGACGTGTCAGGTCAACCCAGAGGGTGGTTGACGCTGAACGAGGCGGTAACTGCCTACGCCCGCGGCGATGTTCTTTATGGCATCGGGGAATCCCTACCCCCTGTATTCGGGGGTATTCAGCGCCTCACCGGCATTCGCTCCGAAATCGTTCTCCAACCCATCGTCGCCCTCGAAGGCCGGGTGATGAACTATTTCACTCCCCCCTTATGCAACCGCACACTGTTTAGACGTGACGATCATCGTTGCCTGTATTGTGGCGGGCAATTCAACCGCAGTGAATTGACCCGTGATCACGTGCTACCGATCTCCCGGGGCGGCAGTGATAAGTGGGAGAACGTGGTGGCAGCGTGCAAGCGCTGTAATTGGCTGAAGGATTGCCAAACCCCCGAAGAAGCCCATATGCCGCTGCTGGCGGTGCCGTTTCGGCCCAACACGTACGAATGGCACTATCTGGCCAAGGAGCGGGTGCTCGCAGATCAGATGGAATATCTGTCGCAACAGTTTAAAGCCGAACGCGACTGGGCGAACTGACGCCTTTCACATCATTAGACTGTTGAACCGTAACGCTAGGCATTGCCGCTAGCCTATGGCGAGTCATGCTGGCCGATCACACCCATACAGCCTCCCGCCCCCGTCGACCCACTGTATGATCTAACGCGGCTTCAGTGATCGACCGGTCACGTCTTGGCGTAGGTACCGAGGACCATCAGGATCAGGCACCTTGGCCTCACGAGTCGGGTGTCCCTGCTATCCTCCGTCTCACAAAAAAGCCAAGGAATGCTCATCCCCTGTGACCGATGATCTCATCATCTCCCTGATTGGCATGCCCGGTAGCGGCAAAAGCACCGTGGGCAAGGTCTTGGCCGAGCGATTGGTACTGAAATTGGTCGATGCCGATGGCCTGATCGAAGCGCAGGAAGGACAGACGCTGCAACAGATCATGGATGGCCGGGGTAACGCCGTGTTCAGGGCCATTGAAGAGCAGGTGCTCACCGATATGGCGCTGTTTCCCTCGGTGATATCAACGGGTGGCTCGGTCGTTTATAGCGAAAAAATCATGGCGCGTTTGACGGCCGCCTCAACCGTGGTCTACCTGCGCGCGCAGTTGTCTACGATCGAATACCGGGTCTCTCTGGCGCCACAACGGGGCATCGCCTCTGACGGCGACCAAACGCTGCAAGACCTTTACAAAGAACGGGTGCCGCTTTACGAGCGCTACGCGGACATTGTTGTTGACTGCGATCAGGCCACCCCGGAAGAGATCGCCGAACACATCTCGCAGCAGATCGCCGATCAAGTGGGCTGACACTTCCCATCGTAACTGCCCCCTCGAGGCGCAAGCGGAGTAAAGACTACAAAAGTGGCAGGGGGAACTTGTCTTTATACATCCAAACCAGTCCCTGCACTTAGCTTGATTTGTTATGTGCGCTATACGTCTTCAGACCAAAATATTTCTTGTGACCGGCTAGGCACTGCGCTCTGATGGCGCGAACCAGCGGCGGGCGCTGGGCTTTTGTTCAGAATCATCGAGGGGTGGTTTATGGGTGAGAGAGATACAACACGAGTGGGAGAAGAGTCGGCAGATGACCTGTTTGAGCCGGCCATGGGGGATCTGAGCGACGACGACTTCGAGTCAATGGACTTTGCCGAAGCCGTTACCGAGAAAGCGCTCAAAGCAGCCAAGCGAAGGCGCGCCGAGGAGCGGCTCGAAATGTTGCGGCTGCGGGAAGAGCTGGGAGATTATGACTTCGACTTTGGCGATGAACTGTAGGTCAGGATAGATTCCGGCTCGCTGAGGACTGGTCACGGATTTCTTGTTGCCACTCAAAAACGTTGAGTTCAATAAAGACGAACGCGAACAGCCAGAGTGAGGCATCCCAGACATCCAGAAACTTGCCCTTGAAACCCCAGTAAACCGCCGCCGCAAATAGCGTGGCGTAGAAGAATACCTTTAGGCTGTTGGCCGCAAACGCCATGAGCCGGGGAGCCCCTCCCCATCGAGAAAGCACCCGCACCTCGATCTCAAGCAACACCACCACCAATATCCAGACACCGGCGTTGATGACGTCGACAAAGGCGAGGCGCTGTGCCGCCTGCAGCCCCGTGGGGGCCGCGAGTACCTGTTCAAGCCCGCCCACCGCGCTGGTGTCGCCACCAAACTGGGCGCAGTTATCCGCCGTCAAGGGCATGAAGTCGTCCAGTTTGAGCATGATCGACCAGCCGCCATCCACGAGACTGCAGGCGGGTGCGGTCAACGGTGTACTCCCCAGCAAAGTCTGCCACTCACCGAAATAGCCCACAAAGGCGGTGATGATGCCGGCCGTACAGATCATGCGAATACCGTGGATGCTGTAACGGAGCGCACCCACAAGCCGGTGATCAGGTATGACTGCCGTCTCGAGCTCAAACAGAATCAACAGCAACACCCAGGCAATGGTGTCGAGGGTGGCGGAAAATAGCTGAAAGCTCAGGGCAGCCTCACCCGCGGCTTGGGTCGTGAGCTGCGCAGTGGCGAGTTCCTCAGCAAAAAAGAACCCAATATTGAGCGACAGCAAAAAAAATGTGGCGTACTTCACCACTCTGAACACGCGGTAACCGAGGGCGACCTCACTCATCGGGCATGGCTCACCGTGGCGAACATCAACGAGGGATCTGTCACACCTGCAGCAACAGGTGCTCGCGCTCCCAGGAACTGATCACGCGGTTGAACTCCTCAAATTCGTCAAGCTTC
>Ga0181553_10005544_pt1 | contig 10555 bp, 21 predicted proteins | sample 011ome_17_FD_133753 | JGI IMG/M metagenome (GOLD analysis project Ga0181553, IMG submission 133753) | Coastal salt marsh microbial communities from the Groves Creek Marsh, Skidaway Island, Georgia - 011502XT metaG (megahit assembly) | ecosystem: Environmental > Aquatic > Marine > Intertidal...
GCCAAGAATAAAATGCTTCTTGCTCTTCATTCGGAAGAGTCCCAATGACGTCGTGTACGGGATCAAGCACAATCACTTTGCAGTCGCATCCGATGATGAGATTCTCAATTGCATCTTTTACGTCACAAACATCTCCGTCACGGTCATCTACAAGATAGAACCTATGCTCTCCAGATTCTGTCCAAAACAGTTCTTGCTCTTTCTCCTTGACTGAAGTTGAGTTTAGAATTCCAAGTGCTTCGTCGTTCTGCTTTAGCTCTAATTTAAGGCCGATATGCCTAGAAAGTAGCTTCACACCATATTGCCCTGTTGTACTTTCAAGAGTAACAATGCCGACCTTATACGGAGAATTGAAAATCATATAATAGACGATTTCGTCAATAATTGTAGATTTCCCAGTTCCTGAGGCACTAGCCAGGTTAATAATGCGCCCAAGAGGTACCCCACCGGCCATCATATCCTGGAGTCTGTGCATGAAAGGCGGGAGGGGGATCTTTGGAGTCTTGAACTCCTCCCGCATTGATTCAATAATATCTCCGCTACCAACAATACCGACTGGTACATATGCCTTGGCATCATAGAAGTCTTGAATAAACTCTTTCTCTTTTCCTTTCTGCAAATACTCATTTGCGTCCTTAAAACGCATCTGCATAATCTTTACCTTACCTTTCGGCAAGTACTTAACAATTTCCTCTGCGGCGGCTTTTCCTGTATCGTCAGAATCATAGCACAAGATGATCTGCGTGAACTTGTCATAGAATTTGTACTGAGCCGCAATTTGCTTCTTAGAATGCGCCCCTGTGGTTGGACTAACTACAGCAATCTCGAAGTCACTTCCTCGTTTACTGTTGTAATCCTTGAACATCTGGTAAGCAGACAAGCAATCCAATTCACCTTCTGCACAAAGTACATACTTCCCACCGCGATTAAACCTAAACTGCCCAAATAACTCGCAGTCAGCACCAGTCCTGCCAATGCTCCTGAAGTTCTTCGGAACTTCCCTGATCTTATACCCTACAAGCTGACCTTCCTGAGTCGTCGGATAATACTGCTCTTCAACTTCTCCGGTTACTTCATCATAAGAATGCCTGACGCCAAAATACTTGTAGATATCATCTCGGATACCCCTGAAGTTATTTCCAGCAATAGAAGTCACTGCTTTAATCGATGCATTCTCAGCTTCAGTAATCGCTGGCTTGCTGCTCTTGATTTCTTCTTTAGTATCAGCTTTCATATCAACTTTCATAGCATCCTTTTGTTGTGCTGCTGTCTTAACCTTCGGTCTATTCTTCTTGCTATTCTCTTCGATATATTCCTTACTTGGAATAGTAAAGGAACACCCAAAGCAATGTCCTGACTCATCTCCATCTGCATCGACGTAAAGAGCAAAGTTATCCTTTGATCCGCAGGAAGAACAGGAGGTGTGCTTAACGAATCTACTCAAATGCCCTCCTTATAGGTTATTCATACTGCTGAAGCCAAGCATTAGATACAGCCTTGAACGATAGATCATGCTTTGTATGGCTTCTCCAGACGATTCCTTCGCGCTGTACACCCTCTGCTCCATGAACCGAAGACTGTCCTTCAGCATGACTAAGAATGCTAGCTACAGTAAGTTCCTTCGGCATCCAGTAGTAGCTATTAAGCACAGGAACCTGTTGAAAGCCAATCTTCTGCATCAAAGCCTGAAACACTCCAGGTAAAAGATACATATTTGTATTTGAATCATAAGCATCAAAGGCATAGAACTCAAGGTCTTTCTTGTAGTTATTGCCATTGATACCTTCACCTAGCATCTCTCCTTGGATTGCATATCCATAGAGGTTATGCTGGCGCATGATTTCCTCTGCATTGATCTTTCGAGCTAGCTTCCAATAAGCATTTGTTGCATCCTCTTTTAGATCAAGATTTCGAGAGCATACATGGAACTCTCCATCCGAGTCAAGGATAAATGTGCAAGAGCTACCGTGCAGCTTCTCCGTAAGGCTCCATAGATGCTCTTTGTAGGCTCCTGGCTGCTGCTCTGTACCAATGAACTCAGAGAGGTTCTGAATGCGCTCCTGATCGGTCTTAGGGTATCCGGAAGGAAAGTTACCTTTGACTTGTCCTCGGAGTTGCACAGGGATAGGTTTTTCCCATTTCTTGATACAGAGGAGTTCTGTTACATCATCACAGAGATATGGAGTGATGTACTGAAGATCAATGCAGCACTGAATAGGAAGTACAAGTCCTTGTGAAATACATCCTTTTAGCTTAATAGTCCTTAGCCTTTCTCCTTTAACACCTTCAAATTCCTTTGGCTCTTTACCTTTGCTAAGGAACGGAGCTAGTTCATGCGGAATCCAACTATCAATCTCGCAGAATACCACAAGACTTCCGGGTTGATACAGGTCTTTGTTTACAACAACCTGCCATCCTCCAATGATAGCAAGTTCAATTTTATCTGCTCCTTCGATTGGCTTGATTGCATCAATCTGTCGGATAGTTGCTAGTTTGCGTTCTGGCATGAATTCTCCTTTACTTTGACTTATTTTTGATTACTTGCTATTCAATACCTGAATTAGTAGATTGATACTCTGAATAACCATATGCTGTTGTTGAGGTTCTAGTTGCTCCCATGATCGAGTATCTCCAGCTTTGAGCGCGATTGCATTCCAGTAGGTAATTACGTCCATGAGTTAGCCCTTTGAACTGTAGTCAGTAGTATTTTCAAATTGCTTACCGATTTGCACTTCAAGTTCCTTACGGAAAGCTAGTTCCATCAGCATCAGTTTTTCTACATAAGTCCCGATAATCTGCTGCTGAGTCCGTAGGATAGCAAGAATATGCGAAGTGCTTAGACTTTTCAATGCCCTATACTGCTTTACTGTGTATCCATTTGCACTCTCTTGAAGAATACTTCCCCATTTGAAGAACTCCCGTTGCACCTCAAAAGGATCGTTAGTAGTTACCGTCAGGTCTTTAGCAGGAATCTTGTTTAGGCTCCTACGAAGGTAATCTTTTCCTCCATCTACAACATAGACTTCTCCGGTAATAGCGTCAGTATGCGATTTGTAGTCATGCTGATGTTCGCTCTCTAGGATTGTACCATCAGGAGTCTCGATTGCGTTCCTGATGATAACTTCTTTCTCTTTGCTTTCTGTATCGTCGCAATTTGAGTTGTAGTACGGAGAGGATTTCTCATTTAGCTTTCCGTTTGTACTTTCCCAATCTTTTAGATCATGCTCATTTAGCATTTAGGTTTCCTTTAGTTAGTTGATTAGGCAAGAGATTTAATTGACTTATCTGCAAGTTCCTTTGCATAGTTATACAAAGTCTTATCTCCTTCCTTCAGGACTTCAAGCAGAAGAAGTTTCTCTTTGAGATACACCCTTGCAAAGTTCCTATCATACTCTACGATACTTGCTGTATTTGAAATCAAGTCAGCAAGTTTAATAGTCTTTGCTTGCGCTGGCGCATTTGCGATATGCAAGCGATCAATCCTCTTTCGTTCTTCTCGATTACCATCTTCCGGTTTGCTCTTGTCAGTAAGCCACCAGACAAGGCTTGATACCTCTGACCCGAATTCTTCTGTAATAAGTTCAATACCAATAGGAGTATCCTCTACTACATCGTGCAGATAAGCAGCAGCAATCATCTCTGATGTAACTCCTTCTGCAATTGAAACGATAGCTGCTACTTCACTGCAATGCATATGATAAGGCTCATGCGTGTACTTTTGCTTTTGTTCTACAGCAGAATGAGCAGCAACCGCAAATGCTCGTGCTTTGATTGTAAGGCAGTTTGAATTGTACAATTCTATTTCCTTATTTAGTTAATTGTCAAAATAATTAAGGACTTGATAAACAGCCCAAGAGACTAATGGAAGACCAATTAGCATCAAACCAACAATAGGAATGCAGACCAGTACAACTAGCAAAATCAAAGAAAGAATTGCAATCGCAATCTTGACTTTTATAGGCAATTTAGTCTTCCTTGCAGAATTAAGAATCAAACTTAAGGGATACATCAATAGTTGCACTAGCAACTGCCCAGGTAGCAAGCCTGAATTCATCCTGCCAACGAAGTCCAGCAGTCTTTGCTTCACGGTATGTTGTAAACGGACCCGCAATGAAGTCAACTTTAGTCCAGCTATCTGAGCTATCAATGTTCTTCCTGCGGACAGTGTACCAGACTTGCATCGTCATAGGATTGCTATAGAAGAATGGTGTACTACTTTCCTTATGTTCTTTATTGCTTGATGAACTCTGCATCTGCTTTACTCCTTTGGTTGCTTGGTGGAGGTCAGATGCTAGCACAGAGAAGCAAAGGATGCAAGGGTCTATCCTCTATCCTTCAAGAATCCAACCCTACAATCAATCCTCTACACTCCTAGCACCTGTAGCTTACCGTTAGCTATACAGTAGCATATACAGTAGATATACTGTCCCTAGGACCATAGCATAGCCTTCTAGGGAATAACCCTAGTTTGCTCTGCTATGCTAACCTTGATAGGCGTGAGCCTGTCCCTGAGGTATCGTTCGTCTTTCAATCTTCTAACAGGGAGGTGGTAGCCTGCTTGCTGTTTTGAAGACCCTTCTACCTTGACGAAATCCTAGTTGCCTAGGTCATAGTTCGGTCGGGGTTATTGGAGAATTGCCACTCCTACAGTGCTTTCGCTTAAACGAGACAAGATGTTGTGAATGCCATTGTGGTCAAGAATCCTCAAGACCCTACGTTTCTGATTACCCGTTCTTCTAGTATACACCTTGGTTTTTGATTCTGTCAATAGCACCAGCAAAAAAAAAGATGCAAAGCAGCATTCGCACCCCTTGCAATCCAGTAAGAACCTGTGCTAGACTTTGGCTTCCATACAAAACCACAGGAGCAATCATGCAATACAAAAAAGCATTCAAGGTTCATCTAGCCAAGGTCGAGCAAGCAGCAGAAACGCAACTGACTCCTCTGGAAGTTGCTCTCGTGTACTCCGGGTGGGTAGCCGCAGAATCAGCGATTCTAGGCGTTAACAAGCCTCTCCCTGCTCTCCTATCAAGCGAAGTTCAAACGGGGCACCAGGAGCGTTCTAGGGGGCTTCCTGAGGCTTCCTTTGATGCTAGGATGACCAGGAGTGAACTACAACGGCTTTCTTCTATGCTTGAATACAATCTGAATGAGTATGAAGAGGAAATTGCACTACAGAAATATGCCATGCAGCACTACTGGAAGCAATGCGATCCTGACAACCCCGATGGAACTTCTCTGCTATTTACTATGCTGAATCAAACGAGGAATAGTCTTCGTAGTCTTCGTAAGCGCAAGGCAGAACTGACTGCAATCCAGACGAAGATCAAACGTAGTTTGCGAGGCTAATGCTACCTATGGCTAAGAAACGATACCATCTGACTGCTACCTGCTTTGACCGCAAGGGAAGACCGATTGGATCAGGCGTCAATGACTACAGCAGGAGTCATCCTCTGATGAAGCACTTTGCTTTGCTTGCTGGAGAACCTGAAGAGAAGATTTACCGTCATGCTGAACTCTCTGCTGTACTTGACGCCGGAAACAAAGACGTTTACAGTATCCTGGTGCAGCGGTTCGATGCAGAAGGTAATCCAGCTAATGCTAGACCTTGTAGAACTTGCCAGAGGATGCTACAGGCTTACGGAGTAAAGCAAATCAGGTATACTACGTCAGATGGTGTCAAACTTGAAATTAGCAAATGAAATCAATGCTTAAATAGGAGTGCAGTAAATGACTACAAATGTAGTAAGAGCCTACAAGACAAGTAAAGGTATATTTTGGTCCATAAATAAAGCAAATAGAAAATGCAATAGAAAACAAATTCTAGATGACCGGGATGGAAGCCTAATAGGATATGAAACTCCAATACAAATTTATGTTTTAAGATCGGATATTACTACTGCTATTTTTGAGTTAAAAGAAATAACAGTAACTTGAAGTGAATTAGCAAACCTAATATCTAAGGAATTAAAGAATGAATGCACTAATTAAAGAACTTGCTAAACGATCTGAATTGGTTAAGTATGATTCAGATAGCAAACTTGCTGAAGTTGAGAAGTTTGCTGAGTTGATTATTAAAGAATGCCTAGAAGTTATTGCAGATGAGTCAGATAAGGTTTCTGTAGGATGGAGATGCAAGGATGGTCAGCACATCTGGTGGAAACTTACTCAACATTTCGGAATTAAAGAATGAATGCACTAATTAAAGAACTAGCTAGAGATTCTGGATTGCTCGTGCATAATCCAAATGGTCTTCCTACAAAACTTGAAGCATTTGCTAAATCAATTATCAACTCATGCCTTTGTATAGTTGAAGAAAGCGAAGGATATTCGCAGCATTTTCCTCATGTTGTTGATAATATCCGAAATCATTTTGGAATTGAATAATGAATAAAGAACTGATTAAAGAATTCGCAAATCAAGCTATCGAAAACATTTCTAATAAAAGAATTCTAAAAGATGGTCAAGTTGAACAAACATGGTTGTCTGATCAATTTAATGAAGTATTTGCTGAATTGATCGTTCAGGAATGTGTTAGGATTCTTAATATCTGGTCCGATGAAGAACCATGCTCTGAGGGATATGATATTGGTACAGTTTACAGAATTAAAGAAAGGTTTAAACTGAATAATGAATAAAGAACTGATTAAAGAATTTGCAGATCGGGCTATTGAAAACATTTCCAATAAAAAAATTCTAAAAGATGGTCAAGTATATGAAATGTCACATTTACATGAAAGACTCAATGGATTATGATGGAGATGAAAATTGACTCTTGAAGAAGCAATTAAGATCAAAGAAAGTTTAGAAGAACTTTCCGTTGATGCAGAAGATTTTAGTTGGGGTCCGACGTATGAATTCGCAAAACAACGCAAAGCAGAAGCATTGAAAATTATTTAGAATGAAATAAAAAGGTTGAAAAAATGAAATTCATTGAAGGAACATCATCTATTAATTGGTATTTCACTGCTGACGATGGCAACGATTATAGAACTCATCGTGGTCAAGATTGGGAAAAATTGTATGGTGATAGTTGGGAAACTGTGGTAAACTATGCTGAAGATACAGAACTTCGTGCTGCTTGGATTGAATACATGAAAAATTTAAATGAGGAAGTTTGATGAAATTCTGTAAAGATTGTAAGTATAGGACAGGTGTTGCTATTTGTGTTCATCCAAACAATGGGGTTAGTATGATCGATGGTGAACCTAACCCAGAATTTTGTACATCAAATCGAAAACACAGGGCTTGTGGTCCTGACGGTAAATGGTTTGAACCAAAAGAAACTGTGGTAGAACAACCAAAACCCAAAAAATGGTGGAGAATTTTTAAATGAATCCAATCCTAAGAGAACCCGAGGATGACCTAGTTTATCGTTTACGAAAAAGGGCAGAGATTCGCAGACAGATTCCAACTCGCAAAAGTGTTCAAGAAGGAAAGCCTGACCGTATTGCTGATTTACTTGAAGAAGCTGCAAATAAAATTGAATGGTTGATGATTGAAAATAAAAGGAGTGAATTAAATGCTAGCTAAATGGACAGAAATCCTTCCTTTGTTTGTAATTAGAGATTTAGCAATTAAACATTGCCAGCAAATTCATTTATCTAACTCAGACAAAAATCCACTTGGTTATGCAATTGCTAGGCCCGGTGTACTAATCAAAGTAGAATAAACTGACTTTCTAATAGGGTAAACTGATTATGCCTGATACTTTACAAAGACAGCATATTGCTTTTTCTGAAGTCCAAGAGATTTCTGATGATTACATTAACGCTTTGAATAGTCCTTTGTTCACTGGAGCGCAATACGGATGCTCCTGCGGATGCGGAGGGGATATGTATACTCAAGAGCAATGGGACTCTGAGATTTCTCAAGCTAGAGCAGCAGTGAAGGCTGCACAAGAGTTCTGCATGAATTTCGGTGTTAGGTACAACGGAGTTGTTCTTGAAGAATAAAGCAACGAGTCTTATTTCAGAAAGAGAAACTAAACCAAAGCATAGACAAGCCTTTATGAAGTGCGCTGAAGCGTTTGCTGCTTGCTCTAACGCTACAAGGCTCCAGGTAGGCTCTGTGATCGTCAAGGACAATAACATTATCTCTGCTGGTTACAATGGTATGCCAGCGCATCTGTGCGCTCCCTGTGAACTTCCTGACGGTACTACCGATCCAAGAGTACGTCATGCTGAAAAGAACGCTCTGATGAACCTTACAAGAAGCAATCAGAGTGCATTGCAAGCTGATCTTTACGTCACGCATAGCTGCTGCCTGATGTGCAGCATTGATCTTGTTGACGCTGGAATCAAGAGCGTGTACTATCGGAATGCGTACAGGGATGCTGAAGGTGTCAAGTACCTGCTAGCCAATGGTGTATATGTTGCTAGACTTTAGGACTAACTGAGGAGTATAAATGCAAACAGAAACTACAAATCATAGGTATGACGGATATACAGATGCTATGCTGATGCTTTATGAAAATGCACGAGCAGATGCAGCTATCGAAAAAGGATTTGAAGTCTGTAACTTTGATGTAGCTAGGCATCTTGCTAGACTACTCACAGAAGAAGCCTATGGAGTTTGCTTTGCTCAGGCTGTATACTACGATGATACAAGTAATAAGGGTTCTTCAGCAGCAGGAGCGTCAACTTGTGCTTATCTAATTAAAGAACGGTTTAAGACAAAGTACGGTATTGATTCTGCTATTGCACCAAAACATAACCAACTAACAAAGGATCATAAATGAAACTCGAAATCCCTCTTGAACTGCAAGACGAAATTGTAGTAACAAACATTAAAGAATCAATTGACTCTCTTAAAGAAGACCTAGAAAAACGAAAGGAAGGTATTGGTTGGGCTGTATTTGATAACGACCCAAAGGAAGACGTAAAGAAAATCAAGAAGATGCTGAAGGCAATGAAGAAAGTGCATAACTGGTTTTCTTTCGAGCAGATTTAATATGCAATGCGATATTATTTTATTACTAGGCTCTTTTATTTGTGGATTTGCAATTGCTCTTTGTTTTTGTTTTTGGAATAGTATTCGTGGATTATTTTAAGACTAAAATTGCAGGAAATGCAATTGCTCGAATCCGTAAAGCAAAAGAAAAAGCCTTAGCTGAAATTCAACAAGGAAAGGAAACTAATGAGTAGCACAAGTAATACAACTAACAAAAACAATACGATCAAAGCAAAGGTAGTGGCTGACAGCGTAAACCAGAATGATACTCGGATCACTACAGTAGAACTGGAGTATCATAGGTATGTGCATTCAGAACTGATGACGCATCGAGTATTCAGCAGGAATAGCTCCAGCAGTCGGGCTATTCCAATCACAACAATGCTAGATACAATCCTTATGTCGGCGGCTACTCCTGTGCATTGGGGTAAGAACCAAGCAGGAATGCAAGCTAAAGAAGAACTGCAAGGAGAGAATCTGGACTGCGCCAAGGAGATTTGGGAGCAAGCCAAACGTGACGCTGTTTCGCATAGCAGATCAATGCACCAAGTAGGTGTTCACAAGCAGATTGCTAATCGTCTTACTGAACCCTTTCAGATGATTAAAGTTGTTGTTACTTCAACAGAATGGAATAACTTCTTCTGGCTTCGTAAGCACCCCGACGCTCAACCTGAAATTGCACAACTAGCCAATTGCATTTATGAAGCACGATTCGATAGCACCCCTATTCATCTTAAACCCGGAGAGTGGCATTTACCTTATGTGAGTACCTACAGGAATGCAGAAGGAGTTCGCTGCTATACAGACGATCTAGGGTCTGCAATTAGCATCCGTGAAGCCCTGATGATTAGTGCTTCATGCTGCGCTCAGGTAAGCTACAGGAAGAACGATGGTAGCCTAGAGAAAGCAGAAACAATCTACAAACGACTTATCGAATCAGAACCATGTCATGCCTCTCCAGTTGAGCATCAGGCACAAGCATTCGATTCCAAGATTGTTATTGCTCATGCTCCTAATACTTGGACTAAAGGATTGACTCACGTAGATCGAGATAGTAACCTGTGGTCAGGTAACTTCAGGGATTTCATTCAGTACAGGCAGATGCTTCCAGGTAATGCAAAGAAAGGATAAGAAGTATGACAGCAGTTATTCAAGATACGGATTTGACTACAGATTTCACTCAAGAAGAACAAGTAGAATGGGGGGATGATGGTCTTCCTTACGAGATTGATGAAGAACTAGCCAAAGAATTTGATGCAATGCTCCTTGAGTACGAGGTATCAAATAAACAGAAGAATACTCATCTAAATACTATCCGAAGCAATCAGTTGGTTAGTCTAGTGGCTGCTTCCTCTGGGTATGAATCTTACGAAGTCAAGGATGTTCTGGAGCATTTCGCAATTGTTCTTCGTGATCTAGTCATCAATAAGGACTACAAGGTCAAGGTAGCTGGTCTAGGATTGTTTAGCACCAGGATTTATCGAGCAAAGATCATGCAGTGCAACTTTGGGGATACCCAGAGGTATAGAGTACCAGAACGGAAATTCCTTAGTTTTGCTACTGATCCTCTGGTAGCTGACCTGATGAACCCAGATAGAGGAGA
>Ga0181553_10005547_pt1 | contig 10554 bp, 10 predicted proteins | sample 011ome_17_FD_133753 | JGI IMG/M metagenome (GOLD analysis project Ga0181553, IMG submission 133753) | Coastal salt marsh microbial communities from the Groves Creek Marsh, Skidaway Island, Georgia - 011502XT metaG (megahit assembly) | ecosystem: Environmental > Aquatic > Marine > Intertidal...
GGCAATGAGGCGCCGATTGGCATAAAAATTGTTGCTTTGATTCCCAGATGCTTTGCCGCATAGGCAACTCCCTGGGCGTGGTTGCCAGCTGAAGCTGCAACGATTCCCTTTTTCTTGTCCGCAGCAGACAGCTTGGAAAGAATGTTGTAAGCACCTCGTAGTTTGTATGCACCGGTGCGCTGCAGGTTCTCACACTTGAAGCTCACCTTGCTACCGGAGAATTCACTTAGGTAGTCGCTCTCCAGCATGGGAGTCTTGATGGCAATGCCACTGACGGTTTTCGCTGCCTCTTGGAAATCGGCAAGAGTTGGAGTCGTGGTTGGTGCCATTAGGAAACCTTCAATCTAAGCGTGAAAGAAAGTCTAGCGATTTAGAAACCGCTGCCAATCTGCTTTAGCCGCTCGACTCGTTTTGGAATTGGCGGGTGAGTGGAAAATGAGCGTTCAACCAGACCTGGTTTTAGCGGGTCGTTTATGTACATGTGAGCCATAGCTGAATTGGCGCGCTTCATAGGTTTGCCATACTGGCCAAGCTTTTCAAGCGCAGAAGCTAAGCCATCGGGATAGCGCGTCATCTGCACCCCGGAGGCATCGGCAAGGTACTCACGCTGCCTAGACACTGCAGCCGAAACCAGTGGCCCAATCAGCCAGGCAATGATCATTCCGACGATGCCCGCTATCACCAGCACCGCACCGAGCTGGCCGCTGTTTCGATCGCGACCCATTCGCGAGTAGAAGGACATTCGAATCGCCATGTCGGCCAGAATTCCAATCGCAGAAACTAAGCCGAACACGATCATGGAAACTCGAACATCGTAGTTCTTGATGTGTGAGAGCTCGTGAGCCATCACTCCCTCAAGTTCGTTGTCGTCCATGATTTCTAGCAAACCAGTGGTTGCAGCAACGATTGAGTTCTCAGGCTTTCTGCCGGTTGCAAATGCGTTCGGAGCTGCGTCCTCGATAACGTAGACCTTGGGCATTGGCATCCCCTGGGAAATGCTCAAATTCTCAACAATGTTCCAGAGGCGTGCGTTATCTCGCTTCTGGATCTCCTTGGCACCACTGATTGCCACAGCCAATCTGGAACCGGCGTAGTACTGAATCAGCGCATAGCCAATTACCAGAGCGATTATCCAGATAGCACTTGATCCGTTCCCGCTGTATTGACCCCAGAGCCATGCCAAAACACCTAGCAGCGCTATGAAGCCGGCGATGATGATGAAGGTGTTTCGCTTATTGGCGGCAATTGCCGAATACATTTAGGGCCTTAGAACTTAACGCTTGGTGGCTCTGCAATCGAGCCTGGATCCTCAACCTCAAAGAATTCGCGCTCTGCGAATCCAAGGTTCTTGGCAAAGACGTTGTTTGGGAACTGCAAAATCTTGGTGTTTAGTTCGCGCACGCCGCCGTTGAAGAAGCGCCTGGCAGCCATGACTTTGTCCTCGGTGTCGGTAAGTTCTCTTTGAAGCTCCAAGAAGTTGGTGGATGCAACCAGAGCCGGGTAAGCCTCGGAGACGGCAAATAGGCTCTTTAGGGCTCCTTGAAGCTCACCCTCGGCCTTTGCGGCCTGAGCCGGGTGCTCGAGTGCCTGCGGGGAGATTGTGGCGGCACGAGCTCTTGTGACGCTCTCGAAAACCTCTTTTTCGTGGGATGCATAGCCACGAACCGTCTCAATCAAGTTCGGGATTAGGTCCGCACGGCGCTTGAGCTGGACAGTGATGTCGCTCCACGCTTCATCGACGCGAACCTTTAGCGCAACCAGGGCGTTGTAAGTCACCCATAGGTACAAACCAACAACTGCAATGATTCCGATTACAACCCAGATACCGATATCCACGTTTCTCCTTTGTAAATCAACAACCTTCAGACTATTGGAATTTGCTGTGCGTGTACTGAGAAATTGTGCCCCGAGTGGGACTCGAACCCACACTGTGACGATTTTAAGTCGTCTGCCTCTGCCATTGGGCTATCGGGGCGGCTTCCAAGAAAACGGAGCAACTGCCCCATTCCGCTACTAAGGCTATTTGCCAGCCTTGGTTGCCCAAGTCTCAAAGAATAATCGGGGGTCTCGCATTGCCTCCACTGAGGACAGGTCACGACCAAGAATGAAGTTCCAAGCCCAGCCCGAAACAACTCTGATCTTGCGCTCCCAGGTTGGCATAGCCAAACCGTGGTAACCACGGTGGAAAATCCATGCAACGAAACCGGTTAGGCCGATCTTTCCAGACTGGAACGCACCAACACCGATTCCTAGACCCGCAACCGCTCCTAGGTTCTTGTGGAAGTACTCCTTGGGAGCCTCTCCACGAATGCCGGCAACCAGGTTCTTAGCAAGAAGCTTTGCCTGGCGCACTGCATGCTGAGCGTTTGGAACGCAGAAGCCACCGACTCCGCCACCAGAAAGGTCTGGCACTGCAGAGACGTCTCCTGCTGTCCATGCCCCAGCGATTACCTTCTCGCCATCAACAATTTGAAGCTTGGCGTTAGCCATGACCCGGAACCTTGCATCCAGTGGGAAGTCACAGTTCTTAGCAACTGGGGCTGCTGCAACACCAGCAGTCCAGATGATTAGGTCTGACTCCATGGTTTCACCAGTGGAGAGCTTCACAACGCCGTTGTCAGCAGAAGTTAGTTGAGTGTCTAGGTGAACAATCGCATTGCGCTTGGCAAGGTTGTCGATGACCCAGAGCGAGGTCTTTAGAGACACCTCAGGCATAATTCGACCCATGGCCTCAATCAGGTGGAACTCAACCTCTTCAAAGTCAATCTCTGGGTAGTAGCTAACTAGCTTTGTGGCCGCACTTCTCAGTTCAGCAAAAGCCTCGATGCCGGCAAATCCGCCACCAACCACGACGGTTGTCAAAAGCCTCCTGCGAAGCTTCGAGCTTTTTGGGAGAGCTGCAGCTCGCTCGAAATTACCAATCAAGCGGTTCCTAACCTCAACGGCCTCTTCAACGGTCTTCATACCGATTGCTTGCTCGGCAATGCCCTTGATTGGGAAAGTCCTGGTGACCGCACCGGCAGTCATCACGATCTGGTCATACTCGATGACCCGGCTCTTGCCACCCTCAATGGAAATCGTTGCCTTTTTGGCCTTGTGGTTGACCTTACTCATGCGACCCGAGACCAGCGTGGTCTTCTTTAGGTGCTGGCGGTGAGAAACAATAACGTGTCTTGGCTCGATAGATCCGGCGGCAACCTCAGGCAAGAATGGCTGATAGGTCATGTATGGAAGAGGGTCAACCAGAGTGACCTCAGCTTCGTTTTTCGAAAGCAGCTTCTCTAGCTTCCAAGCTGTGTAGAAGCCGGCATATCCACCGCCAATGATCAAAATCCGCTGCTTCGCCTTTGGATTCAGGATTGCTTCGGCTACGGCCGCTGGTGTTTTTGAGTTTGTTGTCTCAATTGTCATGATTTCGCGCTGATTACTTTCGTATTTTTCGCTCTAGTCAACTTTGCGTTTGTAACGCAAGGCAAACCAGAAAGATAGTGCCACAAGGGATAACAAAAAATAGAGTAGCGGATTTATGTACCAGGGCGCTTGAACATCGAAAGATTCAGGAGGATCCGCAAGAGCAGACTGCGGCCTCAGCGGCTCGGGAGACTCTGGCGAAACTAGGTCCACGGCCGCTAGTTCATCAAAACTCGATGCCCGATATAGGCTCACCCAATACTCCAATGACCCAAGTGGATTGGTGCTGGATGTCAGTGAAGATTCCAGAGCGAGAGAGGCGTCAATCAGTCCGAATCCATATTCGGCGTCAAAGCCCTGCTGCCCCATGTCCCTGGCTGTTGAAATCAATCTGAAAATGATGTCATTGGCAGTTGCCTCCGGATCCTTTTGCATCATCAGGGCAATCACGCCCGAGACAATCGGAGTGGCAGCTGAAGACCCAGACCAGCCGGCAATTTCGTCACCCGGGTAACTTCCAAACATGTTCTTTCCCGGTGCGCTAATAGAAACTTCATAGCCACTGGCGCCAGAGGCTGGTTGTGAAACAAAATCTTGATCGACGCCGGTGACCGATATGACTCCGGGAATGGTTGCTGGTGCGCCAGGAAGTGCATTTCCCGTAAGTTCGTTTCCGCTGGCCGCAACAATCACCACGTCATTTTCAAAAGCATGCAAAAAAGCAGCGTCCCAGCTTGCCGGCCAAGTCTGAGCATTTCTACTGAGTGAGAGGTTGATAATGTCCGCCCCTGCATCAACTGCCCAGGTAACGGCCGCGGCTATTTGAGCATCAGTATCGCTGCCGGGAACTCCGAGACCGACCGAAACTGACAGGAGTTTCGCGGCCGGGGCAACGCCAATCACACCACCGGTAACTAGCCCCTGACCGGCGATCAGTGAGGCAACCATGGTGCCGTGAAACGAGCTATCGCCAACGGGAGTTCGGCCATCGGGGGTGCCAACGGAAGAGAAATCTGCCCCGCCAATCACCACCGATTCAAGATCTGGGTGGGTGGTGTCGATTCCAGTGTCGATGACCGCGACGACGACTGATTCGCCACCTGTCGCCTGCCCTGCCTCCGGTCCAAGCGCCTGGAGCCACCATTGCTGATCGGGGCTAATGGTCGCCGCTAGCAGTGAGCCAGCCGTAAGCATTGCAATCAGACGCATGTGCAGACTGCTGGAGACCATTCAAGAGCAGCCAGGGCCCGATCTCCAATTGGATTGGTGCCCTTGCCTTTAGCAAGCGAGTGCGCCACTAGCGCGTGCAGGCACTTCACCCTCACCGGCATGCCTCCTGCGGAAAAATCAACCAACTCAGGAACTTCTTCTATCGCATCACGCTCAGCCAGGTAGGACCGGTGAGCGGCTTGATACTCGGCCAGGACTTCATCGTCGCTGGCCAATAATTCCTGCATTGCAACCATAAAACCGGTGGCCTCTAGCCCTGAAATAGCTGCGGTTGCCGCAGGCTGAGTCAGGTAATAAAGAGTCGGGAACGGAGTGCCATCATCAAGCCGCGGCGCTGTTTTGACAACCAACGGACGCTGGCAAGCACATCTGCTTGCAACTTCCAGAATTCCACGAGCCGGTCTGCCCAGCTGCCTTGAAACTTCCGCGATGTCGTTCTCGGTCACGCTCATTTTGCATCCTCCGCCGGGACTTCTACCGCAGCGCGGAGTAGCACTTCTAGGACCGATTCAACCCAGTTTTCCTTGGCCGCCGAAACCTCAAGACTTATTTCATCCGCATTCCGCTGCTGCGCCAACAGCGCTCCAAGGGTTGCAGACTTATCGCTGAGGTCTAAGCCCTCGGCGTCCATAACCAGATAGGAAACTTCGCCGGGTAGAACGTAGTAGAGCCTGTCTCTTGCTTGAGACCTGATATAAACCGGGTCCTGCCAGCGATCACGCTCGGCCTGCATGTCTTGAACCTCGTCCTTGGCTTGCTGAATGCTCTCCTGCATTTCAACAATTTGGCGTCTTTGATTCAAATAGCTCTGCACGTCAGGGGAGATTAAATATGTCCCCAAGACGATAACCAAAATGACGCTCACTGAGACGCTATTGAGTCTCAGCATTCGCTGCAAAATCTTCCCCTGACTCAACGAGACGGGGATTTTTGGTTCGCGATCCTTGCTAGCCATAGCTAATTGAGTTTACGAGTCAAAGCCGGCAAAGCAGTTCAGGCCAAGGGGTTAGTCGCGGTATCGAGGAAAAGCCTGGCGGCCAGCATAAACAGCTGAGTCGCCTAGTTCTTCTTCAATCCTTAGCAGCTGGTTGTACTTTGCAACGCGCTCTGACCTGGCTGGTGCACCAGTTTTGATCTGGCCGGCATTGGTTGCAACTGCAAGGTCGGCGATGTAGGTGTCCTCGGTCTCACCGGAACGGTGAGAAATGATTGCCTTCATTCCGTGACGCTGGGCTAGTGAAACCGCATCCATGGTTTCGGTGAGGGTTCCAATTTGATTCACCTTCACGAGAATGGAGTTTCCCGCTGCCATGTCGATGCCCTTTTGAAGGCGCTCAGGGTTTGTGACGTAGAGGTCGTCTCCAACAATCTGCACCTTGTCGCCAAGTTCAGCGGTCATCTGCGCCCAGCCGGACCAGTCATCCTCAGCAAGTGGGTCCTCGATTGAAACCAGTGGGTAGTTAGCCAAAAGCTCTGAGTAGTAAGCGACCATGTCTGCTGCCGATTTCTGGCTGCCTTCAAAGTTGTAGCTGCCAGTTTTCTCATCGAAGAACTCGGTTGAGGCAACATCTAGTGCAAGGGCAATCTGTGTTCCAACTGTGTAGCCGGCCAAAGAGATGGCCTCCACAATCAGGTCAAGTGCTGCACGGTTGGTTGGAAGATCAGGGGCAAATCCACCCTCATCGCCCAGTCCGGTGGCAAGACCCTTGTCCGAAAGAAGCTTCTTTAGAGTGTGGTAAACCTCTGCGCCCCAGCGCAGGGCCTCGGAGAAGGACTCCGCTCCAAGTGGCACGATCATGAATTCCTGGATGTCCACGCCATTATCAGCGTGGGCGCCACCATTGATGATGTTCATAAGTGGCACTGGCAAGACACAGGCGTTTGATCCGCCAAGGTAACGGTACAGCGGCAGGTCAACCGACTCCGCTGCCGCTCTAGAGGCAGCAAGCGATACGCCCAAAATTGCATTTGCTCCCAGGTTGGATTTATTGCTGGTTCCATCAAGCCTCATCAGCTCCTGGTCAACTAGTCGCTGATCGGTTGCATCAACGTCCAAAAGTGCGGTGTCAATGGTTTCGATTACAGCCTTGACAGCATTCTGAACGCCCTTGCCCAAATAGCGAGCCTTGTCTCCATCGCGAGATTCGTGTGCCTCGAAGGCACCGGTGGATGCGCCCGAGGGAACAGCAGCCCTACCAAACGAATTGTCGGAGAGTAGAACCTCTACCTCTACGGTTGGGTTTCCCCTTGAATCAAGAATTTCACGTGCACCAATGGCGGTGATGATAGACAAGATGTCTCCTTAGCTAATTGCGTGGTCTGAAAAAGAAAATGCGAAAACGACGCTGGCTTCAGCAACAAAGTTTAGTGAGTTAGTCAAGTTTGCGAATGTCTAGTTCGCTGACACTCTTGATTCCATCCCCAACACTGGCGAAAGAGTCAAAGCCCTGGGTTGCCAAATTGGAAAGCTGAGCCTTGATGTTTTTCTGCCGAATCTCGATTCGGCAGCTGCTTCCGGACTCAATTAATTCGGCCTGAAGCTTGAGAGCGAGAACCGCGTGCGCCTCGGATTCGATTAGCAAGACCGTGTTCGAAGTCTCAATCTCTGGCAATTTAGCTAGTTCAATGATTCTTTCAATTCCCAGCGAAATGCCGACAGCTGGGACTTCAGTCCCTAGCCACTTTCCAACCATAGAGTCATATCGACCGCCGCCACCGATTGACGAAGTTGCGGCAGGGTGCTCGATTTCGAAAATAGCGCCGGTGTAATAACCCATGCCCCGCACCAGGCTAGCGTCATAACGAAGCCTTGGGCCCAGGTCGCTTAGTGCTTCAACTAGCGGTTTTAGCGCTTCTGGGAACTCGGTTTGATCCAGTGAACTAAGCCAACTGTGTCCGGCTGCGGCAACCTCAGGCCCGAATGCCTCCTCCAGTTCAGTTCGAACCCCAGCTACGCCAATTTTGTCGAGCTTGTCGATGATGATCATGGCCTTCAAGGCGTCCTCGGATGCCACTCCAAGTCCGGCAATGTTTTCAGAAAGTAACTGCCGGTGGTTCAACCTGATGGTTGCATCTTCTAGACCAACGGCCTCCAAAGCACTCAGTGATGCCGAGAGTAGCTCAGCCTCCGCGAGCATTGTTGAGTCACCGATTATGTCAATGTCGCACTGCAGAAACTGTCGATAGCGTCCTTTTTGAGGACGCTCTGCACGCCATACCGGCCCGACCTGAAGTGCCTTTAGGACCCTGGGCAACTTCGAGTGGTTAGAGGCGTAGTAGCGAGTCAAAGGAACGGTTAGATCAAATCGGAGCCCCAGGTCGGCTAGCGAGGTCCCGGCAGCTTGAGCCTGCTCGAGCTCCTCACCGCGCTTTAGAACCTGGAAGACCAACTTTTCGTTGTCCCCGCCCTGCCCTGATGTGAGCTTTGAAAGATCCTCGAGTGCTGGGGTTTCAATCTCCTGAAATCCGCGTGAAATGTAGTTGGCACGAACAATCGCTAGAAGTTGCTCGCGGAATGACTTTTCCGCAGGCAAGATGTCGCGCATGCCTCTGGGGGGATTCACTTGATTGGCCACTTATAGAGTTTGGCACAACCCTGACTGTGGCGCAGAAGCCTCGGCCTAAATCAAAAATAAAATCCTGGCCTGTCTTGATGTTGGTAATCTTTTGTTCAATGACTCCAGAGGCCCAGAAACTCAAACGCGGCAGACCGGTAACCACAGATCCGGCTGCGGTTGGACTAACTGCGCTGACCTTATTCGAGCAGCACGGAATCGACATGGTGACGATGGAGCAGGTTGCCGCGGAAGCTGGAATTTCCAGGTCAAACCTATTCCGAGTCTTTCCCTCCAAGGCCGCGGTAGTTTGGGGCGGAATGCATAGTTTCACCAGGGAGCTAGCAAAGAATCTTGAAACAAACACCGATGCTGGCGGCATTGTCCAGCTGTTGCACTCTTCTTGGGTTCAGGCCATGCACATCGCCGACGGGTCCGTCGAAACGGTCCGACTGCGCCTTCGGCTGATCGGCTCTAGCCCCGAAGTTTATGGATGGGGGCATGCGCAGCTCGAAGAGGCCCGTGCAGTGCTGGAAAATGCCGTCTTGAAACATGGCGCACCGCCAATGCGAGCCAAAGCAGTTTCGGCAGCGATCGTGTCGGCCTCGATGGCGATTTTGATTTGGTGGGCCGAAACCGATGATGCGAGAACTGCTGCAGAAGCCCTCGACGAGGGGTTCTCGGACTTTGAGGCTCTGTTTAGCTAGTCGCCAAGACCAACGACGCCTGCATCAAAGTCATTGTCTAGCTCTGTTGCCCTAATCTCGGTTTGAAGCTCCCTGGTTGCCTCCCGTAGGGCGCGTTCCGGATCCAGTCCAGCTGACCTTGCGCTTGCTACTACCGCCAACAGCAATTTGCCCAGCTGGTCCTCGTTCTCCATCGGAATTGCGGGAGTTTCGCTCTCCTCCAGAATCCCTGCCTTTTCAGCCTTGCCCATTACCTTGTTTGCTAGGGCAAGTGCGGGCATTGCCTGTGGAACTCCATCGAGGATGCTGTTTCGAGTGGGCTTCTCAAGCTTCTTGTGTGCGTCCCAGTTTTTGGCAACATCCTGACCGGTGTCAGCCTGGAATTTCTCCTTTTCGGCCTCGGTTCCAAACACGTGAGGGTGTCGGGAAATCATTTTGTTCTCCATGTACTGGGCGACATCCTCTAAATCAAAAGGCTCGCCCAGGCTCCCGCCCGAGGCGATGTCTGAGTGAAACAACACCTGATACAAAACGTCGCCCAGCTCCTCAAGAACTTCGTCGCGCGAGCCCTTTTCGATAGCCTCGATCAGCTCATAGGTTTCTTCCAAAAGGTACTGAACCAAAGACTCGTGAGTTTGCTCGGCATCCCAGGGGCAACCACCTTCTGCCCTGAGTAGCTTTGCGGTGTTAATTAGGCTCTGTAGTTTTTCCAAGGGAATCCCCAAACACGATCGCGAACAATTTCCAGAGCCAGTCAATCACCTCTGTGTCAGATAGCTTGTCCGCAACACCAGCTGTCGGCATTGGGACGCTGAGCAACTTCGAGCTCTGGAGATACCTAACACCTGGCAATTTGTGGCTGAGAGCCACTAGCTCACCGTCTGAAAGCTGAACCGGAGAGAGCTTCGCCTGCACGCCAAGCAGATTCACATCCTTTAGTCCCAGGCGATTGGCTTCTTGTCGAAGTGCCGTCACCTCAATCAGTTGCAGCACCGGCGCCGGCGCCTTACCGAAGCGATCCTGCAGTTCGTTCAAGATTTCTTGAAGATCTAGCTTGGTGCTCGCTTCCGAACTTGCCGCAGAAAGCTTATGGTAGGCCTCCAACCGGAGCCGCTCGCTGTCTAGATACTCCGGCGGAATGCGGGCATCAACAGGAATCTCAAGCTTTAGCTCTGCCGGTGAACTAACCGGCTCACCACGAAACTCGCTCACCGCCTCTGAAATCATTCTGAGGTATAGATCGAAACCAACCCCAGCAATGTGTCCTGACTGCTCGCCCCCAAGCATGTTTCCGGCCCCGCGAATTTCAAGGTCCTTCATGGCAACCTGCATGCCACTGCCGAGCTCGTTGTTAGTTGCAATGGTTGCAAGCCGGTCATGAGCAGTTTCGGACAGGGTCTTGGTTGGATCATAAAAGAAGTAGGCGTATGCGCGCTCTCTGGAACGACCGACCCTGCCTCGAATTTGGTGCAACTGGCTAAGACCAAAGGTTTCTGCCCGGTCCACGATCAGGGTGTTTGCATTCGGGATGTCGATGCCTGTCTCAATGATGGTGGTTGAAACCAGCACGTCGTAGAGACCCTGCCAAAAATCAATCACCACTTGCTCCAACTGCGCCTCCGGCATTTGACCGTGAGCAATGGCAATCCGGGCCTCAGGAACTAACTTCTTTA
>Ga0181553_10005557_pt1 | contig 10543 bp, 14 predicted proteins | sample 011ome_17_FD_133753 | JGI IMG/M metagenome (GOLD analysis project Ga0181553, IMG submission 133753) | Coastal salt marsh microbial communities from the Groves Creek Marsh, Skidaway Island, Georgia - 011502XT metaG (megahit assembly) | ecosystem: Environmental > Aquatic > Marine > Intertidal...
CGCACCAGTGGACACAAGGCTTTCAGTCGGCCGTTGCAGGCCAGCAGGGGACCGCTCACCGGCGTCTATGTCGGTCCTGTCCTGACAGAAAGTGATGCCACAAGCCTCAAGCAGGAACTGGCTCGGGCATTTGAACTTGACGGTATCGTGGTCCAGTTCGACATCGACGAACTGACGCAATAGGCAGGTTTACCGCAGGCACACCATGGCACTGGTCGACATCATATTTCTTGTCATACTTGCCATTTCAGCACTGCTCGGCGTATTTCGCGGCCTGGTGAAAGAAGCTCTGTCCCTGGCCAGCTGGTTTACTGCCATCGTGGCCGGAACCCTGTTCAGCGCAGAGCTTGCGGACATGATGGTAAATTTGATTAATAACGCCAGCTTACGCAGAATAGCAGCCTTCGCGATCCTGTTTATTGTCGTTATTTTTGCCGGCACCATGACCAGCAACCTGATTTCCAAGCTGACTCAGGCAGCAGGCCTCAAGGGCGCCGACAGGACACTCGGTGGTCTGTTTGGCATACTACGCGGCATGATCATTGTGCTGGTCCTGGTGCTAGTAGGCAGCCAGTTCGAGCTGTCACAGAAGTGGTTCAACGGCTCAGTGCTGGTCCCCCATGCGCTGGCAATGATAGATTACCTGCAAGGGGCTTTCGGGATAGGGACACCCACGAGTAGTCCAACAACGGATGTACAGGTCTGAAGGCAACTCCCCGACACGGGTAGTGCTGTGCAGACATCGTCAGCAACGGTCATGAGGCATTCATGGTTAGGCGCTGTAAAAACTGCAGTAAAAAACACGGGGTTCGAGCATGTGTGGCATCGTCGGCATAGTTGGTAAATCCAACGTCAATCTTTCCTTGTACGACAGTCTGACGGTGCTCCAGCATCGTGGCCAGGATGCTGCCGGCATCGTGACCAGCGACAAGGGCAAACTCAATCTCCGCAAGGACAACGGCCTCGTCAGGGACGTTTTCCGCACCAGTCATATGCGGCAGCTCACCGGCAACATGGGTATCGGCCATGTCCGTTACCCAACCGCTGGCAGCAGTGGTCCTGCCCAGGCCCAGCCCCTTTACGTCAATTCGCCTTACGGCATCAGCCTGGCGCATAACGGCAACCTCACCAACTCTGAAGACCTCAGTGAAGACATTTTTCGAGACGATCTGCGTCACCTGAACACCGATTCCGATTCCGAAGTGCTGCTGAACGTCTTCGCCCATGAACTGCAGATACTCAACAAGATCCGTCCGACAGCCAATGATGTGTTCAATGCCGTGGAAGGTGTCCACAAGCGCTGCCGCGGCGCCTATGCGGCAGTGGCCATGCTGGTCGGTTACGGGATTGTCGGCTTTCGTGATCGCCACGGCATACGCCCCCTGGTGTTTGGCAAAAAACGCACCCGCAAGGGCGATGAGTACATGATCGCCTCTGAAAGCGTGGCGCTGGACTCACAGGGTTTCAAACTGATCCGTGATGTCGCCCCGGGCGAGGCCGTTTACATCGACCAGGACGGCAATCTGGAAACCCGCATCTGTTGCGAGGAATCCAGGCTGACTCCCTGTATATTCGAACATGTGTATTTTGCGCGTCCGGACTCCATGATTGACGGCATTTCCGTGTACAAGTCGCGTCTTCGCATGGGAGAGAAGCTGGCACAGAAAATCAAGCGCGAGCGTCCTGACCACGATATTGATGTCGTCATTCCGATTCCGGAGACCTCACGCACCGCAGCAGTAGAACTGGCCAACGCCCTGGGCGTGAAATACCGCGAGGGCTTCGTCAAGAATCGTTATATCGGACGTACCTTCATCATGCCGGGCCAGAATCAGCGCAAGAAATCCGTGAAGCAGAAGCTCAATGCTACGCCGCTGGAATTCCAGGATAAGAACGTGCTGCTGGTAGACGACTCCATTGTGCGTGGCACGACCTGCAGGCAGATTATCGAAATGGCCAGGGATGCCGGTGCCCGCAATGTGTATTTCTGCTCGGCAGCACCACCGGTGCGCTTCCCGAATGTGTATGGTATCGATATGCCGGCGGTCAGTGAACTGATTGCCCATGGCAAAACGGTTGAGGAAGTACGCGTCGCCATAGGCGCCGACTGGCTCATTTTCCAGGATCTGGATGACCTGGTGGCCTCATGTGCCGAAGGCAGTATCCTGCCCATGGATTTCGAATGCTCGGTGTTCAACGGCCAGTATGTCACCAAGGACGTCAGCGAAGCCTACCTGGCCAAACTGGAAGAAAAACGCAATGATGCCGCCAAGCGTAAACGTGGCAGCGGAAGTTCCGTCCAGATCAACAATGCCGAGGATGAAGATATCCTCGAGCTTCATAATGCCGGATAAAACCCCCGGTATTTCCTGAAACCCACTGGGTAGGCAGCATGGAATTAGCTCTGAACAAAGCCGATGAATTGCCTGAAAAACAGCAGGCACGAGTCAATATCCAGGACAAGATCGAAGACACGGTTGCTGAAATAGGCAAGGTGGTCCTGGATAAGGAAAAGCAGGTACGCCTGGCACTGTGCTGCGCAAAACGGCGCGTAAACCAAAAACACCGGCTAACGCTAAGTACCTGAAATTCTGCCGCTTCCTGGCAGACAACGGACTGGCTCGCCGGCCGGGTGAAACCCCGTGGCATTTCAGCCAGCGCGTTGCCGCCGTACAACCACAGTGGCAGCGCGATGTGAACGAAATCACCTCGCTCTGCATGGACCTGGCGTTCACTCCGAACTCCAGTGAAAGTGCGACCGCCAAGACCCAGCATCTGAAACAGGCCATTCGCAAGTTCAGGGTGATTAACTAGGTTTTAAAGGACCAGCGCTACCACGGCGAGTGACGACCCCATCACCGCACCGGCTAGAATATCCGTCGGAAAGTGCACGCCCAAAATGACCCGGGACAAGCCCACCAGGGCTGCCCACAGGTACAGTGGTAGGAAAGCCGGACTGATGCCCACACAGAGAAAAGTGACGTAGAAAAATGCACCGGAGGGTGACCGGAAGGCAGGCTGAATTCATCCGAAGCCTCGATCAGGGAAATGATGCCCTGCAACGACTGTGGCGGTCGGCGTCGCCGGAAGCTGCTCTTCAGGCAGAAATACAGCACCCGCTCTAGGGAGAAACCGAACGCTGCCGTCCACAATAGGCTGCCGGCATTGGCCGGTTTCAGCAGCAGGATGATTGGCACCAGTGTAATGTACAGCCAGCCATCACCGGTGAAGGATGCGATGCGGGCAACACGCGTGCGGATAATGTGGGCAGGAGTAGGAACTTTCGAGCCTTCGTGCTGGCCGAAGACGGACAAGAACAGGCGCGTATCAACTATCTTTAGACGCTTAAGCATGACACTGTTGATGCCAGCATGATTCATTTTGGTATCTTTCCACCTCGACGTTAAACCGGTATAAAGCCCGTTTTAAGCCGGCATTAAATTGATTGGCAAAGCCCCATGAAGACAGTGATAAAACCGGGTGTCTACCGACACTATAAAGGCCGCGATTACCGCGTTATCGGCAGCGCCAGACATAGCGAGACCGAAGAACTGCTCGTGGTCTATCACCCCTTGTACGGGGAAGAAGAAAGCCGCGAGTACTGGGTGCGGCCCCTGGCGATGTTCGAGGAAACCATGACCATTTCAGGTAAAACCTGCAGACGCTTCGAGTTAGTGGAGTCCTGAGTGACGGCAGCCGCTAGTCATCATCCAGATCCCCAGTTCCGGCCGATCAGTGCATCGGATATAGATGCCATTGTCGCTTTCAATAACCACTACATTACCCACAGGACTGTGAGTTACGAAGAAAAGTGCCTGGACCTTATCAAAATGGCGGCCCGGCCCAAAATGTACTTGAAGTCGGCTTTCCCTGGCTAGTTGCGCAAGTGGCGGGGCAGGTGACAGGTTACTGTTATGCCTTTCGCTGGCATGACCGTGTGATTGATTTTATCCACTGCAACCGTTGCGGATGCCTCCGTCACTATGCCGATGTCGATCCCGCTCCAGAGGCGCGCATCGCCGTCAATTTCCGCTTGTGTGATGAGCACACCTGTCACTCCCTGCCTGGACGCTATTTTGACGGTGCCGACACTTTTCGTGAAATCAGTAATGACGCGTGGCTGTCGTAACGGGTAAAGTGGGCACTGCGATGCTGAAAGAAGAGGAGGCCCTATGCCAGGCATGACCAAGACAGCGCTCCAGGAAGAGATGTTGAGTGCCGCCAGGACGATTTTCAAAGACCAATGGAGGGCCATGGATGCCTTTGCCACACCGGAGTTCGAAAAACTCGCGCTGACGCTGTTGCAGATACAGGTCCTGACGGCGAACGATCTGATCGGGGAAAGTGAAGCCCTGGTTGTACTGGAAATGCAGAAGCACACTGCCCGCGGTGTCATGATGTCGCGGGAAGGGACCGGCCTGAAAAAGGTCGACCTGGCCATCAATTCCGGTCTCGGCATGGTGAAAAACACCGTCAATACCGCACTGGGCTTCCCCCTGATCTGATTGACCCAGCACAATGCCTGTCAAAATCCCCCTGTTTATCCTGTGCCTGCTGATTCATGCAGGTATCTACCTGACGTCAGCTAGGACTGATCGTCGCTTGTATTTCATGGCTGGACTGGCGGTACTGTTCAATACCTGGCCGGCCTGGTACGGCGGCTCCCTGCTCGTGGCCACCAGCAGGGGCGGCATGCAGTTATTGGGGATCGTGCTGCAAAATGCATCATTTTACCTACCATTCCTGAGTTTCTTGGTTTACCTGCGGCTTCAGCGCGACTGACAACGCAAACGCAGGAACTCTCATGGCTGTCAAACAACACGGTTTTTCCGCAGGCCTTGATCGGACCAACAGCGACTTTTTTGTCTCGGTCAAGGCGATCGGCAAGCTCACCCTAGATGAATATCTCGCCATCACCCCGATGCTTGATGAAGCCCTCAAAGGCATCGACAAACCCCAAATACACGCGCTCATGGACATCGCCGAGTTCGGAGGCTGGGAACTGCGCGCCGCCTGGGACTTAAGAACGGCAATGCTTTTGTCAAGCTGGCCGTGGTCGGTGAAAAAAATGGCAGGAAAACCTGTCCATGATTGCCAGCTGGTTCATGCCGGGTGACGTGGCTTTTTTTGAGTCAGTGGAGCAGGCCCCGGACTGGCTCGACCGCTGAAAAATCGGCTGTCAAGGGCCCTTGAAATCCTCTCCGGGGACCCTACGTAAGTGTTGTGAAGGCTCAACGAGCTTCACATTGACCCGGCCTGGTTCTGCTGAACAGGTCGAGATACCTAAACGACTATTGCTTAACGAGAGGATATGTCCATGACATCTTTTGATTTTTCACCCCTATACCGTTCTGCCATCGGTTTTGACCACCTGGCCTCCCTGCTGGACAGCATCGACAACAGTGATCGCTCAGCCACCAGCTATCCGCCATACAACATTGAACTGGTCAAAGACGACAATTACCGAATTACCATGGCCGTTGCCGGTTTCGGCGAAGACGACATCAATGTCGAAGTTGAAAACAACACGCTGACCGTCTCTTCACTGCGCAAGGAGGAAGAGGGCGACAACAGCCGCAACTACCTCCACCGGGGTATTGCTGAGCGCAATTTCCGCCGTCAGTTCAAACTGGCCGATCATATCAAGGTGACCGGAGCCAACATGGCAAACGGGTTGCTCCATATCGACCTTGTGCGGGAAATTCCGGAAGCGATGAAGCCGCGCCAGATTGCCATTAACAGCAATATCCAGCGCTTGTTGAAATCGGCTTAAGGGCTTCATCATCCAAAAAAAAAGGGCAACTGATGTTGCCCTTTTTTTATGCACTCTCTATTGGTTTTTGCTGTCCTGCAGGCAGTCACTGATCCGCATAGGCACTTCAGGCCTGAACAGGCTTGTGCAGGGTTCTGCACAACACGAAATCAAATCACGCCATAGGCCAGCATGGCATCGACTACCTTGATGAAACCGGCGAGATTGGCACCACGGGAGTGATTGATATAGTCCTGCTCCTTGCCGTAGTGCACGCACTTGTCGTGTGTGTCCTTCATGATCTGTTTTAGCGGCTGTTTCAGCGGCTGTTGCAGTTCCTGTTCCGACCAGGACATCCGGGCCGAGTTCTGGCTCATCTCCAGTCCTGACACAGCCACACCCCCCGCATTGGCGGCCTTGCTCGGGGCAAACGGGATTTTATAGTCCTTGAAGACATCGATACCATCCTTCATCGTGGGCATGTTGGCGCCTTCAGCAACGGCAATACAACGGTTCTTCAGCAGGGTTTTCTGATCTTGCGGGGTGCTTTTGTTCTGCGTGGCACAGGGGATGGCCATATCTGCCGGCACACCCTAGGGGGTTTTTTATCTTCGTAATAGTCTGCTTCAAAGTGATTGGTGTATTCGGCCATACAGGCACGACGCTTGGTTTTCAGGTCCTTAATGTAAGCCAGTTTTTTCGCATTGATACCGTTCTTGTCGTGAATGAAAACGGAGAAACCAGACATGGCCATGACCTTCGCGCCCAGCGGAATGGCTTTTTCTGCGGCGTAAATGGTCACGTTGCCCGAGCCGGAAATCAGCACGTCCATGCCCTGAATGTCATTGTTGGCGTACTGCAGCATGTTCTCCAACATGCAGACGGCGCCATAGCTGGTGGCCTCGTTGCCAATGAGGCTGCCACGGTACTCCAGCCCTTTACCTGCGATGGTGCCGGTGAATTTGTTGGTCAGACGCTTCATTTGGCCGAACATGAAGCCGATCTCACGCTAATATCGCCAGCCGGCACGTCAGTATCCGGGCCAATATAGCAATGCAGTTCAGGGATCAATGACGGGCAAAAGCGCATCACCTCACCGTTGAATTGGCCTTTGGGATTGAAATCGGAGCCACCCATGGCGCCGCCCATGGGCAGGCCCGTCAATGAGTTCTTGAAGGTTTTCTCAAAGACGAGGAATTTTAGAATACTGACATTGACGCTGGAGTAGAAACGAATGCCGCCCTTCTAGGGACCGATGGCATTGCAGTTCTGGATACGGTGGCCGTGGTTCGCGCAGATATTGCCATCATCTTCTACCCAGCAAATGCGGAAGCTGATGACACGGTCCGGCTCTGACAAACGCTCCAGCACGAGGGCATCATGGTAGCGGGGATTGTTCTCGATGTAGGCAATGACATCGATAGCAACTTCCTCAACTGCCTGGTGGAATTCTTTTTCGTGGGGATTGCGGCGCTACAGACCAGTGATAAAGTCCGAGAAGTAATCATCGTCACTCATGCAGAGCTTAGTAGTTAATCAGTTTTTGTAAAGGGGCGGCAGGCTGTAATCGCTGCTGCCTTTTCTGATTGTACGCCCCGCCTTGTGTACACGGATGACAAGCTGTTCCAGGGTCTGGCGATCAAGATCGGCCGCGGCATCACTGTAGAGGCTGGCTTCGATGGCCCGGAAGTAAGGTGCAAATGCCTGTTCATCGCTGCGTTGCTGCAACTGGGATAGGGTCAGCAGGCTGTCTTCACCATACAGGGCTTTGCCCCAGGCAATCAGGCAACGCTTGATTTCCGCCGGCGAGCCTTTGCCGATAGCGGTTTTCAGCACTTTCAGGACGTTATCCGCACTCGGAGGAGCCGGCTGGCGGGTAACAGTGGCTGCCTTGCGCGGCATCATGGCTGGCGTGGCCGTTGTCATGAATGCCAGATGGCGACGCGTGCGCAGCCACATGCTGGTGGAAAACAGCCAGGCGACGCCAAACACGGCTGTCGCAGAAATCCAGAACAGGTAGAGACCGGACGTCTGGGTGGCGACGGTCAGGGGCGTGTTGCCACCCGCGACAGGTGACGGATTGAAATTGCCCTGGACCGGTGCTGCCGGTTGTGAGGTGCCTGCGCCCGGGACAACCGTCAGGGTACGTTCCGGAATCACTGCTCGCTCCAGGGTATCTGTCGTGGTATTCCACCACGGCACCACCAGTTCGGGGATCACGAAGTCACCGGCTTCTGACGGCACGATGGCTGCACCCTCGGTACGGGTTCCGGTAAAACCAAGATTGGTTGCGCTGTCCTCACGCACGGGCTGATCGGGATAGAACTTGAGTCCCGGTATATCTTCATAGGTGATGCCGGGTAACAGTGAACTGTTAAGACCGGAAGCCGTAATACGGATGTTGCGCGTGACAGAATCGCCGATGACCATGTTGTCAAAAGGACCACTCCAGCTTTCCTCAACAGAGATGTCTGCAGCGGGCAGCCAGGTGGCATCAGCTGGAAAACTGGCCGGTTTGCCCAGCACTTCGATCTGGTGTGTGTCACTGGCCAGGTTGATCTCACGCACACTGGTGCGGTTGTTGAAAAAGCGGGTGAGGCCGCCACGGCGTCCCACGGTGGCCGTGAAATACACCGGCGGAATCGTCAGCTCGCCACTACCCTGGGGGTATATGACAAACCGGCGTTCCGTCACGTTATAGCGAATGCCGTCGACAATTTCGGAATAGGTTTCATCACTGCCAAGCTGCTGGACGACTGCATTGCCGACCTGTGGCGAAGTCAGCTGGGCGCCCTGGTCAAAGCTAATGGAGTAATACAGCTTGATCGTGTAGAGAAGCTGCTCCTGGACGTAGATACGCCCCTTGCTGACATCCGAGAGGATGAATATCTCGCTGTCACCTCCCACCGATGGCTCGTCCGCCTCGCCGACACTGATGGTGATGGGGGCAGTGGATTCGTTGTTGATGCGAAAGGAGGGGATCGTCAGTGTCCCGGTGGACAGGGGGCGCAGGCGCACGATGTAGTCCACGAAGGATTGCACGGTGCCATTGATATTGGTGTAGGAACTGCGCGAGCTGACGGTGCCGATCTGCTCGAAATCCCGGGTCAGGCCCGTCAGCGACGGGCGTGAATTGCCGAGGCTGTTGTCCACGCGGATAGTCAACGTGAGGATTTCATTGCTGGTGATGTCGTTTCTGTCGACAAAAGCACTCAGCGGCTGTGACTGGGTCTGAGCTGCAGACGGCATGGCCAGCGAGGCCAGGAGCAGCATCATACCGGATGTAGTGAAAAACCTGTTTAGCATGTGATTACCAATTCTGTGCATTTTCCTGCTGTTCAGCCAGGTTCGGATTCTGGATTTCCTCAAAGCGGCGACGGGCAGCCTGGTACTGGAACTTGCGCCTGAGCAGTTCACCGGGATCATCGGGAATGCGTCGCAGCCACTGCTGCATCGCCTGTTCCTCTTCGGAATTCGGCTCCTCGCCATCCTGGGGTTCAGGCATTTCCTGTTGCTCTTGTTCCGAATCGTTTTCCTGTTCGGATTGCTGCTGATCCTGGTTCTGCTGCTGATCCTGTTGCTGCTGGTCTTGCTGTTGCTGATCCTGATTCTGCTGATCCTGCTGTTGCTGCTGGTCCTGCTGTTGTTCGCCTTCCTGTTGTTCTTGGTCCTGGTTTTCACCTTCGTTGTTCTGTTGCTGTTGCTGCTGTTCCTGCTGTTCCTGATCTTCCAGGATCTGTTCCAGGATTTCCTTGTTATGGCGCGCATCCTCGTGATCAGGCGCTATGGCCAGAGTTTGCTCGTAGGCGGCAATGGCTTCCGGGTAACGGTTCAGGCGGGCCAGGGCATTGCCGCGATTATAATGGGACTCCGGATCGTCCAGAAGGGCGAGGTCGGCACTGGCACTCTCATAATCTCCGGCGCGGTAGCTAGCGGCAGCGCGCCAGGCATTGTCTTCAAAGAGGCCGGCAGCACTTTCAAAATCGTCAGCATTGAAGGCCTGGCTTGCCTGCTCGTCGCGGGTGACCCACAGGTCGCGTAATTCCCAAGCATAGGTTTTCTCGGCAGGTGCCATGGTAAAGGCTAGTACAAGACCCAGCACCCAGCCCCGGCGAAAGGCTAGCGCGGCCAGCGGCAGAGCCAGCAGCAACAGCCAGGGTCCGGCTTCATACCAGATGTCGAATTCACGCTCGACATCGATCAGGTTCTCGTTTTCATCAAAGATGCTCTCATCCAACAGGTAGTCGATGTCCTCGTCTGTCAGCCGGGCATCGGCGTAGCGGCCACCGGTTTCAGAGGCCAGTTCCTGCAACAGGCCGCGCTCCAGCCGTGGAATCACGATAGCGTTACTGCTGTCACGCAAAAAGCCCCCTTCAGCCATCGGAATCGGTGCGCCTGCCTCGGTACCCACGCCAAGCACGGACAGCGTATGCGCGGTGTCATTCATCATGTTGCGGATGGCGCCGATGTCGCTGCGGTTGACACCGTCGGTGATGGGCAGAATCTGTGCCTGCAGCAATGACGCGTTTGCAAGCAGTTCAATCCCCACGGCCACACCTTCGGCAGGCTTACTGCCTTCAATCGGCATGATGTTGGGCAGCAGGGACGGCACCAGGTTGTTGATGGTTTCCACATCATCCGTCAACGGCGTTACCGCATGGGCATCGCCGGCATACACGACCAGGGCTGTCTGCCCTTCCTCGCGGCGCTTGTTCAGGACATCAATAATCTTGCGCTGGGTGCGCACGGCACGGTTCGGGGCCACGTCGTTGGCATACATGGACAGGGACA
>Ga0181553_10005560_pt1 | contig 10540 bp, 10 predicted proteins | sample 011ome_17_FD_133753 | JGI IMG/M metagenome (GOLD analysis project Ga0181553, IMG submission 133753) | Coastal salt marsh microbial communities from the Groves Creek Marsh, Skidaway Island, Georgia - 011502XT metaG (megahit assembly) | ecosystem: Environmental > Aquatic > Marine > Intertidal...
AGAGAGAGAGAGAGAGAGAGAGAAGAAACGTAGAAAGAGAGTACAATCATTTAGCGTACGAGTTTAATAATAAATAATCATCGAGAGGATCAACGCGTAAAATCTAATACTAAATCTGAAACAACCCCTAGAATTTTGGCATTGAAACGTCGTCACTTTTGTGTATAGCAAAACAAAACGAAGCAATCATGCGAGCTTCTTCTCCTTGTTGTTCTTCTAAAACTTTGCGCTCATCGTCGCGTGGCGGCGGCAACAGCAGAATCCAGACCAAACGACGAACAAAGTATCGCGAGAGAAAAGGAATTGAAACCATCGTCAAAGCTACCGCGACGCGTTTGGAAGCTTCTGATTTTGAGTTGCTCCAAGTGCTTGGGAAAATCTCCATCTCGAGAAGTGAACCGTCCTCGTCGTCTCCTTCCTCGTCGTTTTCCATTTCGAGAACTGAAGACGGAGAAATAAAGGCCATGACGGCATCTTCTTCGAGCAGCGAGAGCAGCTCGAGCGCGATGGTTTTATACGCCGCGCGATGGTCCTCCGGCGAGCCTCTTTTTAGATATCCAGGGGATCCTTTGGTCTCTTTGACTGGGCCGCAGGTGTTGATAAAAGAGTATTTTCCGTCGGTGAAAGTATTAGCGGAGACAGAGGTGAATGCGTATGAACGTTTGTTGTCTGATGATAGGCCAGATATTGTTGTGGATGAATATGGGAGAGGGCAAGGGCAGATGTCGCAGAAAATGTTGCCGGTTGTGAGGTGCGTTGCGTATTTCGCCGCTGGGGCGAGCGAGAGCGAAGTCAGGGATGAGGATGGGGGGAATACTTCTTTTTACGTAGCACAAGAATGGGTTGGTTTAAAGAGATTATCGGAATACGCGTCGGCGAAGCAGAAGGACGATGGGGAAGGGCGAACGAAGTTTTGGCCGCCAGTGGAGAGGGTGCAGACACATCCGACGGTGTTGAGGTTTAGGTACATTCGGTCTGCTATACGACAAACGGCCAGAGCGGTTGCATTTTGCCACTCCAATGGAGTGGCGCATAATGGTATCGATGCTGGCACAATCTTTTGCGACTCGTTCGACGACAGAGATGCCTTTGAGGAGCGAGGTGAGTTTGGCACGAGGTTCCGATTGGCCAATTTCGGCGCTGCAATTTTAGACCCATCGGATGAGGACATGGCGAGGGACGTGAGAGCGTTGGGAAAGGTCTGGGCAGAAGTCATTTTTTCCGCGTTGGCTAGAGAAGGACCGTCCTTGTCTACAAAGGCCGATGCGTTGACGAGACAGTTTGAAACGCTCTTTAATTATGATTTCGACGGTCAGATTTGGGAGTATTTAGAGGCGGAGCCGAATTACGACGTGGCGAGGTATTTTTTGAAGGAAAAGTTTGGCGATTGCGATGAGTGCGTGTGGGAGGTGTTGAGAGATGCGTGGTTGTGCGACACGAGTGATGAGAATTACGCGGTGACGGCGGCATCGTTAGCGCGGAGATTAGAACGCATCGCGAGCGAAGCGGACCGAGTCGCGAGGGGCTCGATTGAAAGAGAAACTTCCACGATCAAAGTGAAACTCCCGGGTTTCGTTTCGGAACGGTTAGAAAGCGTGGCGCAAAAATTAGATGATACCATCGTGCAAGATCCAACTCTACCGGATGTTCCAAGGCCGGACTGGTTCACTGGTCAAGGAGAATATTCGAAGGGAATCTGGAGTGATCGCATAGGGAAGGATTATAAGGAGCAGATTAAAAACATAGCGCCAGACTTTCTCAAAAAGTTTCTCGACGATGACGAGGACGAGAAGGAGAAGTAGGTACCTTAAATTAAGCTGTCTAAACTAAACTAAACCGAGACATTTTTTGAAGCCGCCGCCGCTCTGTTCTCTCTTCTTTCTTTATTCGCAACCAGCGCAGCCAATTTGTTTCTCAACTGTATATTTTGCGCTTTCGCCATCGCCCAAACGACAAATCTCTGCTCTCTAGTCAAAGCGATGAAAAAGAATGCAGCGAAAGCGGCCAACGCGAGAAGGATGAATACAAAACTTCCCATAGCTTCCGCCGTCTTTACATCCACACGCTCGTGTTTCAACAATAGGTCGTGGCCTTTATTTTTATCCAACACGCGAAAGACTGAAGGTTTCTCCGCATAGCCTAAACACGGCGCTAAGCTTTGATACCTGGGAGGCGAGCATCGAAGTTTGACTGTTCTGCTTCGTCGATTACCTCGTTTATCTTTAAACTCTTCCGTCCTTTCGTACTCTGTCTCTGTCGCGCCGTACATCGCGCGAACCTCTTCGCTTGAGATATTCTTCCCCGTAATATCCGAGGTGAGCAGGATAGAAACAGAACTCCATCCTAAATGCGATCCTCCATCGATAGAATATCCCTCCCAGTCCAAATCGACGTTTTGACCACCTCTGTATGTGTTTCTGTCGCCATCAATCTCTGTTCGCACGCCACCACTCGCCGTTTTTTCGTATACGGATGCCTTCTCTATCCAATCAACCGGCGGTTCCAAAGGGAATACGACGTCGTCAGTTGCGTGTGATTTCCTGTGTATGGGATTAATCTCGATTATTCGCAAGTTGGTCTCTCGCAAACACTTCGACGCAGACCTTAATAAAGCCGCTTGGTACTCTTCGCTTAAACTCGTATCCCTATTATCCCTTGTCGCGACGAATAACGTCCCGTAAGGAGTTCTCTGTTCCCCACTCGCGCGGATTCGTCGCGGTACGCCAGCTATTACCATTCGAAGTATGTGTCTTTCTGGTGGTTCCAAGTATGTCGAGGAACCGAACTCAAACACAGGGTGAGAATCTTGCCAGTATACCGTTTTCCTACTCGGCGCGCCTTTTGCGATTTGTTTCCACCAATCGTGACCGAGCTCATCCTTCACTTCTTGCGTCATCCCCGACTTATCTATTTTTCTATCCCTATCTTTCTTTGCCTTCATGGCCTTTTCGTGTGTTTTCTTACCTAGTTTTGCCCACAGCTTTTGCGCTTCTTTAGTTACATACTCCGGCGTATCGTCCATCTTTGTCTTTCGAAAAGCGTCCTTCTTACGCCATTCTGGGCCGATTTCATGAAACGCATCGGCGATGAGTGCCAGCGTCGCTGGACACCGCGCGTTCAAGATCTTCTCTACTTGCGAAGGAGATATCTTGTGCTCGACATTATATTCTGCATTCTCCACATCTTTCTGGACGGTAAACTTTAAAAACATCTTCTCTTTCCTCTCGAATCCAACCGTCGTTTCTACCTGAATAGGCGCCTCGATACTCCTTCCTTCGTACGGTTTGTCATACAAATTTCTCAATTTGTTCGCCTTCGCGTCTCGCTTTTTATTCACCTCTAAGTCCTTGCACGCGCGAAAATCTGGCAGTTCCCAATGTATCGTCGCCACGACCGCCTCGGCTGCTTCTTCTCCAAAACTATCCAGATCTTCGTCCGTAAACGTCCCCTCGTGCTGATTGAGCAATCTGCCGTACGCACACATACCAGTACCACTCTCTACAATCTCCTTTGGACACCTCGCGTGCCTGGGAAACCTGCGACAGTCATTCGTCCTCCCTCTCACGCAAAACGCTTCGATTAAAAACCGTCTCGTCCCATCTAAAACGAGAGCGTACTCCGTCGCCGTCGCGCGAACGTCTCTGACGAAACTCGCCATCAACGGTATCTTCGTATTTCTGCCCCCACCCCCGCACTCCTCCGCCCTGTGCTCCAAATACGACGACTTCAGCGCGTAGCTCCCTTCGATACCGCACGGTTTAATATATTTCGCTTGGTCGCAACCGACTTTCAGTCCGGAAACATCGCACGCGCGGCACTCGCTCACTTGAAGTTTATCTTTCCTTTTGGACGTTTTTGAGAGTGGATATTTGAGGACATCGTCCGAATGCACCCCGCGGTTGCCAACGATAACGGTTGGATCCTTAAACGAGAACTGGGCATCGTCGTCGTTCTGTTTCTCTCGCTCCGCGAATTCGTCGGAAACCCAATCGAAATCGTTCTCGTCGTCGTTCGATTGCACGTGTTCCGACAGAAAGATTACGAACGAGAACAACAACAACAGAAAAAGGTGTTTGCGTTGCAGCATTTTTCCCTACCGACGCGGCCACATGATGACAACGAAAGGAAGTTCTCGGTTGATATCTGAAGTGAAGATTTGGGGAAATTTTAGGGGATTTCACCCAGTACAAAACAAGAGAGGAATGTGCTCGTACGCATGTACCATTCTTCGCCTCTTCTTCTTTAAATATAATACTATTACAACGCATCGTCCTTATTACTAAACGACAATATTCGCAGCTCTCTCTCTTTCTCCCTCTCTCTCTCGCTAAGTGAGCGAGAAATATCAAAACTCGTCGTGCGAACCCACCGCAGCGCGGTGCTTCGAACTCGCCGGCGGTCTTCTCTCACCCTGTCTCGCGTTTGCTCTCGCGCCTTTCCTCTCCTGCTTCCCTTGCTCTTTTTTCATGTTTCTTTTGAAACTTTCCTCGCGTTTTTTCTTGGCTTCTTCCGTGGCAATTCTCGCTTGCTCGCGCATTTCCGCGTCCGCCAAGTGGCGGTCGTGGACCATGATCACGTGGAACCCGTTGGACGTTTGGTGCGGTCCAACCGGTTTGTGCAACGGCGCCGCCAGTTCCGAGAAGACGATGGCTGTTTCGTTGAAAGAATAAAAATATTAAAAGTAATGAAAGAGAGGATATGCGTAAAGGTCAGCGATGCATTAACGCGAAGAGCAGCAAAGAAAGAAGACGTACCATCGAAATCCTTCGTCATCTCCCCTCTCGGAAAGTACCCCAAATCCCCTCCGTTCCTCTTCCCAGTTGGGCAGCGACTGAATTTCCTCGCGAGCTCTTCGAACCCTCGCTCTAACTTCGGCCGTAATAAATCGTCCTCGGCGAATGGTTCGAGTAATTCCATGATATCTTCGCATAACGTGCGGTTTGATGCGCAGAGAATGTGCGAGGCGTGGACCATGTCGATGCCGCTGGATTTGATGTTCAGTTTGGTTTTCCCTTGAACGAAATTGAACGATGATGATGATGATGATTGATGAAGACCACTAAAACTGATGAAGCAGAAAGCGAGGACGACTTGGAAGAGGAATACAAGGTAACGAGGAATCACAGGCATACGTGGCGTGTTGGTAATCTCTGTCGTTTGTTGTTGTCGCGAGACTGTCTTTCTGTTAGTCGCGCGTTCTGTTTTTAGTATTATGCCGCGCTCTACAAAGACGAAGGAAATACCAATAATTTAGGGTGTTAGTGCATTTCCCCAAAAAATTCTTACGCGATCCATTTTATTCGCAGAACAAAGGCGAGACGCGCAAACGCGCGGTTTAAGGAACGACAACGACTTAAAAGTGTGGTTCGTGAAGTGTTACTCTTTCTCATTCCTTTATCGTCGTTATTCTTTTTTCTTCTTCTCAGAAGCAGGGAAGAGAGAAAGAGAGAGTTTTAAGAGAGAGTTTCTTATTAGAGAGAGAGAGAGAGATCCCTAACGAGAATTTGTATATCCCTCGTCTCTGCCTTTTCTTTCTTGCGATATATAGAATACACGGTATCGTCTTTGCGCGGAACAGCGAGAAGAACAAAACCGAGAGAAAACTTTAAACGCGTTCGTTCTTTCGCGTTGGTTGGTTCGCGGCGAACGAGAACGTAAGAAACAGTCTTATTCTTCGCGGCGAAAATTAGATACGGAAAGGCAACCTCTAAAGCTTATAGGGAAAAGGACAAATATCGATATAAAGTCTCATCAAAATGTTAACGGCGGACCAACGGAAAATCTTCGAGAAAACGATCAAAAAGCGCGAGCTCGCATCGTTCGGGCGAAAACCTTCCCTCGGGGAAATCACCGACAACCGATGGTTGGATTGGCACAAAGGCCACAAGCACGTGCAAGTGAAAGTGTCCGGACGAGGACGAAAAGGCGACGAAAGCGCGGCGAACGTTTTGGTGGACGACCAGAGTCCGGTGTACGCGTTAGATAAAGGCGATCCGAATTACGATTCTACCGAAGATGCGGAGAAGACGGTGTTCAGGGAGAAGACGTTGATTCAAGGGTCGGAAGCGTACGACCGAGTGAAGGCGTATAAGATGGCGAGCGAGGCGACGATCGAGGAATACTTTGATTCGAACGACATCGCCGAGGCTGGGTTACGATTGAGAGGACTGGAAGAGCCTTTGTACGAGCATTTTTTCGTGAAGAAATTAATCACGATGGCGCTGGATAGAGGAAATAGAGAAAAAGAAGCCGCGAGCGCGTTGTTGTCGGCGTTTTACCCGAGCGTGATTTCCGGGAAGCAAATGATGCGAGGTTTCGTCGATTTAGCGGCGAGCGTGCACGATTTAAAATTGGACGTTCCGGATGCGATTGAAACGATCTCGACGTTCATCGCGAGAGGTGTCGTGGACGATATTTTGCCACCAAAGTTTGCCGAGGTGACTTTAGCCGGAGACCCGACGTGCCAAGGTCCAGACGCGCAAACGGTGGCGAGTAAAGCGAGCGAGCAAATTTCGCAGCGCTTTTCCACGGACAGAGTGTTACACGCGTGGGGACATTTCGATAAAACCCCGTACGAGCAGGCTAAGACGGAGTTGGAGATGCTTTTGAAAGAGTACTTGGAATCGCACGACGTCACCGAGGCGAGAAGAAGGCTGCACGATTTAGCGAAACCGTTCTTCCACCACGAATTGGTGAAGAAAGCGCTGGTGATGATGATTGAAAGCGATAAAGATTCCAACGCGCCGGCGATTCTGTTGGGTTTATTGCACGTCTTAAACAATTCAGGAGAAGTGTCCGCGGTACAAATGACCAAAGGTTTTACGAGAGTTGGAAACTTAATCGAGGACTTGTCTTTAGACGTCCCGAACGCGAAAGAACGATTCGAAGAGATTAAGAAGTTAGCGCACGAAACGGAAACTCACGTGAGCGTCTTAATCGACGAAAGCGATCGCGAGGCTTTTTAGATTGTGATTGAGAGAGAAAAGAATAGACACAGAATTCAAATCACCCTTGTATAAATAAACACACACACACACACACATACACACACACACACGCACACATCCCTAAAACTATATTATCGTTAAACAAACTATTACATCGCCTAAATACTACTGCTTCTTTTTCGTCTCTCTTTTCGTCTTCTTCTTCTTCGCGCCGACTCCCGATTCCTTTTGACTCTCCCTAAATCTCCTCTTCATCTGCGCTTTCTTCATCTTCACCATCTCCTTCACCGTTAACCGTAAAAAGTTGACTAAAATAATCACTAAATTCACCATCAACGGCGCGTTCCAAATCACCGACACGAACGCGCCTCTCTCGTCGAAGTAGTTTTGCGTGCTAAACATCTCCCACCGTTTGGACAAAAATCCATTCATCCGTTCCGCTCCAAAGCTACACGCGCCTAATATGACGAACATTCTCACTTGGAACTGCTCCCAGTGTCTCCATTTCACCACGCACATCAACGAGACCAAATGAAAAAGCAACACCGCGGATATCCATCGATCTGTCTTCCAATCAATCGCGTGGTAAAATCCAATCCAATTCTGTTTCGCGTTCTCAAACGCGCTCTTATCGAACGCCTCCCGGAACGAGGAGGAAAGTTTTTCCAAGTGTTCGCGACCGAGGTCGAGTAAAGCGTTGTGTTGCTCCAGGATTTCCGTCAGATTCATTCTTCTTCGTTCGTTCGTTTGATCGTGCGTGTGTGTGTTTCGTGCGCTTTGCCTATGAAGAGAATACAAGTCTGAAAGTACACGAGAGTTTAATTACACAAAATTTTAAGGATACCGCGCGGCGTAAGAGAGTACTCCTACTCGCACTCCCTACGCCATCATCATCACGGCATTGGCAGATGACGAATTCGACGGCGGCAATGCCAGCTCGTTCGCGTGATTGATGAAGAAATCCCCGCCGAATTGTTGCACGCGCCCGTTGCTGTTCCCGCGAAACAGAGCGAACAACACTTCTCGGTGTTTCTTGTACACCATTTTCCAGCTCAAGCGCTTGACGATGCAAAACCGCTTCTCCTCCTCCAGAGTTTCTCCACTCCTTTTCTGTTTTTGATGCTTTTCTGAACTCACGATGGTTCGATTCGGCCGGTGGCCAAAGCGCGTGTTCACCAAAGCGGCCCAGAGTTCCTCTCGCTCGCACAAAGCGTGCAACCGCTTACAGGTTTGCCCAGTCAGTAAGATCGTTTCCGCGTCCATGAAGGACAAAATCGTTTCCAACAACGAGTCGTGGAAGTCGTCCAACCCGAACGCTTTATTAGTACAGGAACTACTCGCTATTTGCGGGTGTTGCCATCCCACCGGAACGAGCGGGTTCGTGTGGTGGAGCTGACCTCTGGTTGGGTGCACAATGATAGACGAAGGGAGCTCGTGAACCGCGTCGGCGACCATTCTTCTTCGTCGTCTTCTTAAATAAATCTCCTTGGTGGTACGTGTTGTTGTTCTTGTTGCTGTTGTTACCGCGGACGATGCAGATTCAAAGCGTGTGTATAATAAACCGCGTCGTGAGATAAAATGAAGTTTTGGAAATACCGTTGGAAATGTCTTATCCTTTTCTTGTTCAAACGAGGCAAAATGTGGCAGATTTTTACTCGCCAAAAAGAACTGCGAACAACTGTGGTATTAATAATAATATTATAAAGCAACAACACTAAAAAGAGAAAGCGCGCTCTCCTCTCCCTCTTTCTCTCTCCATCTATCTGTCTGTCTGTTTGTTTCTGTTCTTTTTTTTCTCTTACTTTTTTCTTTCTTTCCGGTGGTGACTGTTATACATGTGTGTTTTATTTAAATAAACGCCTCGCTCGAGTCGCTTCCGAATCCGGAGTCCGAGTCGACGTCGTCGGGGACCTCGAACGCGTCCAAATCGACTTGGTATCTCAGCAAACCTCCGCAGCCGCCGAAACCTTGGCAAAACTGGTTTCCTTCTTGCGATTTGTCCGAGATGAATTCTAACTGGCACCCGAATTTTTTGTACTCTTTGGCCAACCATTCGCTGAAGGCTATTTTTTCCGTCGTTTCCAGTTGGTTATTTTCGGCGTCGTGAAAGTGTTTCGGGTCTTTTTGCTGTTCAGGGGTGAGAATTTTCACCTCGGTGGTTCCAGTGACGGAGTTGATGAGTTCTAAGCGTTCGTGCGGTAAGTCTTCCCAAACGACTAAGGTTTCGACCGCGCCCATATCCAAACAATTCAAAGTATCGTTGATGCCGAAACAAAACTTGCCGGTATCTTGCGCTATTTGATCGAAAAATTTACCGATGAGTTTCTTTTCGGCGATGAATTTTACGTTCGCCAGCGTGTCCGCGGAGAGCTCGATGGCTTGGGAAAATCCATTATCGCCACCGTAGGAGACATCGATGACGTTCAACACCTTCGCGCTCAATCGAGCGTCAAAAACATCCGCCTCGCTCAGTCTGTTTTTAAAATCCGCGGAACCGGCTAAAATCAATCCGGCGACGTTACACTTATCGTTGCTGATAAAATGGTGCGTCGCCAACTCGGCAACTTTCGTCAAATAGTTCTGCCTTTTTTCTAAACGCAAACGCGCGAAACGCAATGCGGACTGACCCCCTCTCCCGTGTTTTTTCGGCAAATCTACGGTAATTTTCTGCAACACTTCCCGATGGTTCCCGCACAACGTCCCGTACAGCGTCCCGTTACCGTCCATGATAATAAACCCGTACGTTTGATCTGCGGCCAATAAATCGTGCAAACACTCCGTGTGAAACTTGTTATCGCACATGTACAACGTCGTGTTAATCGGTTTAAACGGTTCAAAATCAATGTTCATTTTTTTCTCCTTTCCCTCGTCGGTTAACACCGTCCCGGTGTATATGATCAACCCGTTATCGGGCACGCGATTGTAAAGCTTCAACCTCGTTTGCGCGGACCCGATCGCGTTTAACACGGACAAGCGATTCACTCGCGATTTAATGTTCGACGCGGTCCCGATTTCGTCCGTGAGCATCTTATTCACCAAGTTCACCTGCCCTTTCGGTGGAATGACGAGAGAAATCATCGACGTCCCGTTTCCCCGGGCTTCGGTCAAGCCTTTGATTAACTATTTGATGATTACGAATGTGCGCGCGAGAGGTAAGTACACCGGTACGAAGAGAAAGAGAGAATCAGTATTCGAACGCCACGACACGCGCGTCCGGGGTTAAAGAGCGCGCACTCAAAAGGAAGGGCCTTAAAAGGCGCGAAAAGAACAAAACGCCATCGCATCTTTTCCTCCTCCTCGGGGCTTTCTCTCTCATCGCATCCGCCGGCGCAAACGAAAACTCCCACACGAACGAGTAAAAATAAGTAAAAGAGAAAGGAACAAACTATGTATATATATGTGATACCTTCTTAATCTTCCACATCTCGATGTTCTCCTCCTGGTCGTCGCCCATGGATGCCATCTTCGTATTCTTCTTCTTCGTGTGCGTCTAAAAACTCTCCGCCTCTCTCTCTGTACTAAATTTGCTCTCTGCGAAATCTTCTTCTTCTTTGCGTCGAGTGTTCGATTTGTTGTGGCGAAAAATCTCAACT
>Ga0181553_10005563_pt1 | contig 10538 bp, 9 predicted proteins | sample 011ome_17_FD_133753 | JGI IMG/M metagenome (GOLD analysis project Ga0181553, IMG submission 133753) | Coastal salt marsh microbial communities from the Groves Creek Marsh, Skidaway Island, Georgia - 011502XT metaG (megahit assembly) | ecosystem: Environmental > Aquatic > Marine > Intertidal zone...
ATGTTTTTTTATAATAATAATGATAAAACTTATGAATTACAAATAAATAATAATTTAGATAGAGTAGAAATCCATAAACTACCTAAACAATTGGCATTGGATATTGATAATATAAAAATAAAATCTTTTAGAGGACTTAAAAACTCAAATGACCCTTTAAATAGAGGAAGAACTAATACATTAGCAATTTTTAACCCTGTAGTTGATAATAATTTTGAAGAACAAAAATCTTTAAGCATAACTTATGAAAGTCCAAGTGATGCTTATACAAGTGTTGATATTAATGAAAATATGGAATTAACAAGTTTAAATTATAGATTTTACAATTTAATAGATAATAAACCATTAATTGCTGATAAAGTTTCTTTTAATTTAATAAACATAGATTAAATAGTTGTTTTAGACATTTATATAATAAATATATTATATATAGATAATATAAATGGCTCAAAACTTTAAAATTATTGCTCCAGAGTATAAAGGCACAAATGCCCCTACGAATGTCCTTTTTGGTGATACGCTTAAAATAGAAGCAGGAAGCACTTTAGCATTGACTTCATTTTCATCTGAATATGATATCCGTGAAGAACCCATTCTTGTCAAGAAACAAGTTATCAAAATGTCCTTCACTGCCCCAGGCGAAGTGGAAAAAACAATTCTTATAAATGTTCCAGAAAAGTTATATGACTCAACAAAAGGTCTTTTAGAAGATTTGGAAGCTCTTATAAATATTGAATTATCGGTTGAAAATGATTTAAGACCAAATGAAATTGAAGAGGGCGACCTAAAAAATAATATCTTTGTTGGGTTAGGGTTTCAAATGACCTCATCAACAGAACAAACTCCATTTCCTTCTGAAAAAATCAGTATGAAATTAGACCGCTTTGAGATACAACCTGTTACCTTAGATACCTTAACGGGCACTTTAACTGAACCAATTCTAAACACTCAAAGTGGTAAGAAGAGTATGTTAGGCAATTACATAGACCCCCCTAATCTTAGAAGTTTAGCAAAATGCGGCGGTGTTTTTGTGTCTTTTAAATTAGCATTTAATCAAGACCCAAATACATTTGGTTCTTTTCGTTGTGGTCTTGTTAAAAAAGGGTTTGAAGATGCCGTTAATGACGCTTTTTATTTAGAATTGGTTACTACAGACCCAGGAGTAGAAGGAGATTTACCAATACCGCTTTTATTTGTTAACATAAATGGAGAACTATTTGAAATAGGCGATGAATTTTATAACTATAGAACATTATATTTAGAAGACCCTACCCAGCGTTTAAATGTTGGTCCATGGTCTACACAACCAGAGTCCGCCAATAACTTTTTCTATTTCGTTCAACATAAAACCAAATTTATTCTGTTTTATTATGATGCATTTTTGGATCAAGTCGTGCGGGTATGGGACCAGACCGAACAGGTTCAATTAAGCGATTTTACATGGGAATTTGAAAAAACTTATGATATTGAAATGGAATATGCTCCAAGTCGGGGTTCTCAACACGCCGTGACCGACTTAGGCGTTTCAGCAACATTGGCGACCAGTTCTAATGATGTTGTCGTTGGAACTATGAAATTTGAATTAGATTTTACCGAAGCATTGCCTTTGATGAATGTGTTGGGATTTAGTGAAATAGCAAACTTTTCTTCTAAGGGTGTTTTACAATACAACGCCCCGTATGATGCCGAACTCTACAAATACAAAAATTTAGAGTTGGCGTTAGAAATCGATGCTATTAAAGTCAAAAACTTTCGTGGTGTCCCCAGTGATGCTGAAAAGAAAGACCAAGGGCGCCGCAATGTGGTTGCATATTTTACCCCTGATGTTGTGAAATCCCAGCATAAATACGAATATCGCTATGAACCCAAAGAACCTATCTATTTAAAGGTTGATACTAATAATGATATTGAATTGTCGTCCTTGAATTTTAGAATTTATAGCACGTTAGATAATCAACCATTATCATCGCAAGGTCTTTCTTTCGTCCTTACTAATAAATGAAATAATTTTTAATTGAAGAGAGATTAATTACAAAAAATATAATAAATATAATTTAAATACTTATTATATAATGAACGCCTATCATAAATACATGATATTTTATACTGGTTTACAACTGTTCGGTGTTGCTGGGTTAATGAAACTGGTTGAATACGAAAAAAAACAAAAACATTTAAACTACATTCAATCTTCATCTTCGTCTTCTTCATTATCATAAGCACCTTCTAATTGCTGGTCTTTAGACCATATTAAGCGTTCAAAATTGTGGTATAATTCCTGGGTTTCTATTGAGTAATAGAGAAACTGATATTTCTTATCTAATAATTTTAAATGCTCCCAATATCCAGGGATATTTTGACCGTGTTCTAAATATAATTTTTCATTCTCTTTGTGGCTCATCATATTAAACCAGATAAACGCCGTCATACAATTACGCAACACTGGAGGTAATTTTTTATACGACTGACTAATGCAAAGCACGCTGAAATTGTAGTGCCTAAATTTTGTAGAAAGAATATCTACTTTTGTCTGTGCTAATAACCCTACCATATCGTCATAAACCAAAAGTATTTTAGGGCGAGGACGTCCCTCCTCTTCTTCGTCCCAATTCTTTTGACTTTTTTGTATTTCTTCAACAAATAGATTAGTATGCTGTAGGTCGTCCATATCGTCTATTTGTGTAACATTATCCATTTTGCTTAATACATTTTTAGTAGTTTTGTCAAAGCGAGATGTAGGTGAAAAATAATAAATTTCATCATAAAACGATGGATTTTCTGGGTCATTTTCATTCCCACAATAGTAAAATGATTTATTACATAACAAGTTCATAACTAAATTACTTTTACCAGCACGGGGCGGAGCAACGATACAAGTGCAAGATGGAAAAATAGGGAGTATAGGGTTTAGAATACTTGGTTTCTCTTCCTCTTTTTTTACTGGTAAGATTTTTAAAATAGATGTTTTAGAGATATTATCCATAATATATTATATACATTATATATATATATTTATTATGGCGTATAACTTTTATCAAAATCAAAAGATGGTAAGCCAACAAATTAACGCTACACAGGAACAATACGAGCAGAATGAAGAGGCTAAAATTAACGATAACATAAACCAATATAGAAACGAACAATTCAATTATAAAGTTGCTTTAAATCAAGAGGTTCAAGTGGAAGACGAAATGAAAGAACAAAGTCAAATCGCCGGGTTTGGCGAACTTATTCAAAGTGGTATGGAATTACCCGCTGGAATAAACAGTATTAAAAATACTTATCAAAAAGTTAAACAAGTGTATAACAATTTAGGTAAAACCGCGGAAAATGCTAAAAAAATAGTAAATGATATTTCGGATACTGCTAAATCGGCGGTCAGTGATGTTAGTGATGCTGTTAGTAATCTGCCTAAAACTCTTGGCGACGCTGTGGAACAAATTAGTAGTGCGTCTACAGAACCCAGCACAGTAGACGATTCGCTTAGAAGTGTTACATTTGATAACCCTCTATTTGAACCATCTGCGGTTAGTGCTACTGAAATAGCAACCAATCCGGAAAGTAGTATTATGAATGCAGAACAATCACGTGCTTTTTTAAATGATAGAGTTGATAAATTTTATGGTGAGAACAGACCGGTAGAAGCATCCATAGATAAAGATAATATTGCTTTAAAAAGTGATGATGAAGTTATAAGAGCGGCAAATAGAGGGGCTGTAATCCCTGATAATGAACCTTTAACGTTTTCAAATTTTAACAAATATAAAACGGCAGACACGCCAGAATGGTTAGGGCAAATAGGGGGGGAAATGCCTAAGTCAGATTTACCTACCGAACAATCGGGCGGAGCAGAAGCAGGAGGTGCTGATATCCAAACATCAAGTGGTTTACACCCTGACACTTTAATACCTAATGAGGAGCAAAGCTCTACAAAAGTATTACAATCGCAAGATGTAAGTTATAAAGTAGCAGAGGGTAGCGAAGCGGAATTGAGTGCGGGTGGTGAAACAACCGCCGCTTATGTAAAACCTGCCGAGATTTCTGAATTTCTGCCCGAAGTTGAAAAGACGGGAGGTAGTATTTTTTCGGACATTTTGGGTGGTATCACTGATGCAGTTGAGGCAGTCGGGGAAGTTGTAGACCCTATTGTTGGTGCTGCCGCCGCTGGATTAGGAGCATTTGGTTTAATTGAGGGCGGCAAGAATTTAGCAAAAGGGACGCCGAATTTACCAACGCCGCCGCAACCTCCCCAAATGGTTAATGATATTGTCCCCCAGGCAAATATTTCTTCCGTGGCTCAACCAGGGGTTTAGGGGGTTTTTTTGAGGGTTTTTTTGAGGGTTTTTTTGAGGGTTTTTTTGAGGGTTTTTTAGGCAATTTTATATAAAGATTTTAATGCGATTTTTATATAAATTTTTTATATCATTCTATATTATAAAGATGAGTATCAATATGATGAGGACCATTAAATATAGATCCAAGGAGAACCAAAAGTATACGGCAACTTACAACCGAGCTAATATCGCCATCCCTGCGGATAATCTGCAAACCGATTTGTCCGAGAGTTATTTGGCGATGAGATTACGCCTTATGAATAAAGAGGGTCAAACGATTACTACCGATAATTTGAAGCGTTTGATTGAACGCAATTTGGCCGTTTCATTCGGTCACGAGGATTTCAGTTATACCCCAGCGTCTATGATTAAATCTTGCATTCTTAAGCGTGGTAATGGCTCTATTATTGAAAGCATTCCGTTTAGCAACATTATATCGCAGACGATGTTTCAATTAACCTCTAATAAGGAACGTCTTGCCGCCAAGTCCCTTTTGACTGGCGTCGCCTTATCTGATAAGCGTGGGTCGGCTGTTATGTCTACTCTTTCCTCGCTTTTGAAAGATTTGGTTGAAGTTCAAATCCCTCTTGGTGATATTTTTGAAGTGTGTAAATCGCAAAACTTTTGGTTGTCGGAAGTTGGTGGTTTAGAAATATCGCTTGAATTTGAAGATAAGAATACTTTGTTTAAGGTTGTGCCTATTCGCTCTGCTGTTGAAAACGACCAAGACTTTAGCGAAATGTTATACCCTAACAATGTCACTCTTGAAAATAATATGACCCAAGCTTACCCCAGTGTTTTATTCCCTCATAGTAATACTGCTATTAGCGTTGCGGATATGCCTCGTGTGTATGAAGCTCGTCTTTTTGAAGCGGTCAGCAAAGAACCTACGGCGGTTAATGATTGGGCGAGTAATCAGCAATTACAATTTAAGGAAGAATTAACCGAGGCACAAATTCAAACGCGAGGAATTGAAGCTGGTCGCCATTGTAAAATGGTGTTTGAAATGGAATCTAAAACTGGCGAAATCCCTCGTGTTGTTGCTTTTGAAAATGAAGTTGTTGATGTTTTGGGACACGCGGCGGAAGGCCCCGCTGTTCCTCCTGTGTTGGAATACACTCTTAGCAATACCGATATTGCTGCTTGGACTGGTGCCGAAGCGGCTCAATATTTAACTGGTGGTGCCGAAGCTGCTGATATTACCGAAATTAAAATTAAGATTGACCCTGTTACTGGTGTCTACACTATTGACGGAACTCCTACTGCTATTACTACGAAAGCGTATGTCGGTGGTGAAACTTATATTATCCCCTCTTTTAATTTAGGCGATGCCGCCGGGGTTATTGGTGATTTAACCACGAAAGATTGTTTTATTGAAGCCGCCGCTGCTACTTTAGGAACGGCCCCTGTTTTTACAATCGCCGTTGATGAAGCTAATCATGCCGCCAACCCTGTGCCGGCTGAAACTCCAGCGACAGCCGCCGTTGCTGCTACTCTGCGAATGAAATACGCTTGGTTCGCTGTTACTGATTTAAAATTTCTGCGTCTTGAAATGGAGGATATGCTTGTAGCTCCTCTTGAAATAGATGCTGCTTTTAAATTGGACCTTACTGCTAATTCCATTAAAGTCCCTGATGCGTTTATTGAAAAACTGCAAGAACAAAGCATTATAACGGATGACGGACGAGCAAACCAAGAAGCGACATTTTCATTGTCTTACCAGTTGACTTACCCCCAAGCTTACCCCGATGGTGGGGACGCTGAAGCCGCCGCTACGGCCGCCGCCGCTATGATTACTGATGAAGAAACAATGTTTATTGGTCCTGATATAATCAAAGGTGACCTTGCTACTGGTAATGGAATGATGGCTCTCCCTAACACTGGGCGTGGGGTTCGTCTTATTTCTGCGACGCCGTCTGATGAGGTTGGGTTTCATATCCTTAAATTTACCAACTTGGGTTGCCCTACTTCCAGCATTGGTGTTTCTTTGAAACAAGCATGGGAGGGTGTTGTTAAACAGCAGACCGCCACCACTCTTGATTTGATTATTTCTGATTATCAGCGTGTTACTACGGCGTTGGGTGATGGTGAAGGAGATGCTGAGCTTGTTACTAAATTAAGCAAGGGTTTAACTTACGAAATTGACCGATTGGAGGTTGTTCTGCAACAAAGCACCAAGAACAAGAAAATCCCGATGGGTATGACTTACAACACTTACCGAGTTGAACCTATCACTATTCAAGATAATACTTTTGACTACGAACGGCAGTTTAATATTATGGAAGCATCGTCGTTTAATAACGCCATCCTGATGCCTAAACGTGGGTCGCTTGTTTCTACTCTTCCTAATGTTTATTCTTATCGCTTTCAGGTTAATAACATCGCGAATACCTCTACGGATATTGCTTTAAAAACAATTGGTTCTGATTATTCTTCGTCTTTGCATCTGGATAAAACTCTGGATTATTTCAGTAATAGTATGTTGCCCCTCCGTAATTTCTATGGTATTAAGGGTCTTGAAAACACTGCCGAACCAGTCCGTATCCTTCCTCTTAAAATTTACACGGCTAATGACAAGAGTAATTATTTTACTAACAACAAACCTTTTAGCGTTCAAGTTGCTCTGCACTCGCCTCAGTCTGCTCTTTCTCCTATTGAGGAAGGCACTATGTATTTTCTTAAGAGTGTTCTGATGTCGCTTTAAATAAATGACTTTTTAAATAAGTTAAAAAAAAATAATATACAATCTAACTATAATGTATATTATTTAGATGAATGTGTTGTCTTTGTTTGACGGAATTAGTTGTGCTATGGTTGCCCTTGAGCGTGCTGGTATACCAGTTAATAAATACTATGCAACATATCTAATTAATTAAATCTCTCTTTATATAAATAATGGGTTATGATTTTGTAAAGTTAGTTAAACTTTCTGGTGATAAAAAGAAATATAAGGCAGTGCTAAAAAATAAAGAAACTGGCCGTGAAAAGAGTGTTAAATTTGGGGCAACTGGTTACGAGGATTACACCACACATAAAGACGAAGAAAGAAAGAATGCATATCTATCAAGACATAAAGCACGAGAAAACTGGACGAAAAGCGGAGTAGATACTGCTGGGTTTTGGAGCCGTTGGCTATTATGGAATAAACCCTCATATAGAGATAGTTTAGCAGATATTAAAAAAAGGTTCTTTTAAAATATCTTGTTATTATAAATGTCTACCTACAAACAAAAGTTCAATAAAAAATATGGGTTTGATAAAGATGCGTCACATTCTATTTCTGAAATAGCAAAATTGACTGGATATAAATTATCAGGTTTAAAAACAATTGTAAAGAAGGGAGAAGGTGCTTTTTATTCTAATCCCGAAAGTGTTAGAAAACAAGTTCAAAGTGCTACGCAGTGGGGGATTGCTCGGTTGTATAGTGCTGTAATGGGCGGTAAAGCAAAAGCAATAGATAAAGCACATTTAATTAAAAAGTAAAAGTATTTAGTATAAAATTATATAATACAATCTCTCATTATTATAAATGGAATCCGTTATTTATAATGATGATTGTTTCAACAAGTTCGCAAGTATACACGATAAGTCGGTTCAGCTGGTAGTGGTGGATTTACCTTACGGCCAAACATCGTGTAAGTGGGATAGTTGTATTGATTTAGAAAAAATGTGGATTGAATTAAAGCGGATTGGTAAAGATAATTGTAAATTTGTTTTTTTTTGCACAGTTAAATTTGGTAATACATTAATAAATAGTAATCCAAAATGGTTTAGGTATGATATTATATGGGAGAAAAGTAATTCAGTAGGTTTTTTATCTGCTAATAAAATGCCGTTAAGAAACCACGAAATGATATATATATTTCATAATGATAAAAAACCTAAAAATATGAATTGGATATACAACCCACAAAAAACAGAAGGTAAACCATATAAAACAATAGGAAAAGGTGAATGTGGTATTTATAAACAAAAAAGAATTGATGATGACAATAAAGGTGATAGGTTTCCAGTAAGTATTTTAAAGTTTGGTTTTGATAAAAAGAAACTACACCAAACACAAAAACCTTTACCATTATGTGAATGGCTAATTAAAACCTATTCTAATGAAGGTGATGTTGTCATGGATTTTACGATGGGTTCAGGTTCGACCATTATTGCATCAATCAACACTAACCGCAAGTATATTGGAATAGAGAAAGATAATGATATATTTTTAACTGCTGAAAAAAGAATTGAAGAGAGATTAAATAACATTTAGTATAAAATTATATAATACAATCTCTCATTATTATAAATGGAATCCGTTATTTATAATGATGATTGTTTTAACAAGTTCGCAAGTATACCCGATAAGTCGGTTCAGTTAGTAGTGGTGGATTTACCTTACGGCCAAACAGCATGTAAATGGGATAGTTTAATAGATTTAGAAAAGATGTGGATTGAGTTAAAAAGAATAGGAAGAGAGAATTGTAAGTTTGTTTTTTTTTGTAATACTAAATTTGGTTATACATTAATAAATAGTAACCCAAAATGGTTTAGGTATGATATTATATGGGAGAAAAGTAATTCAGTAGGTTTTTTATCTGCTAATAAAATGCCGTTAAGAAACCACGAAATGATATATGTATTTCATAATGATAAAAAACCTAAAAATATGAATTGGATATACAACCCACAAAAAACAGAAGGCATACCATATATAAAAAAAGGTGGAAGAGAAACTGAAATTTATAAAGTAAAAATGACAACTACAATTAATAAAGGAGGTAGGTTCCCAGTATCTATTTTAAAGTTTCATCATGATAAAATTAAACTCCACCGAACACAAAAACCAATTGAGTTATGCGAGTGGTTAATAAAAACATATTCAAATGAAAATGATATTGTTATGGATTTCACGATGGGTTCAGGTTCAACTATTATTGCATGTATCAACACTAACAGAAGATATATTGGAATAGAAAAAGAGAAAGATATATTTTTAACTGCTGAAAAAAGAATTGAAGAGAGATTAAATAACATTTAGTTAAATAATTAGATAATAAATGTTATTATAGTATATATAGAAATGGATGATGTTTTTGAAGATGATAATATTGGATTAGAAGTAAAGGAAACTAAAAGCAAACCAGTTAAAGAGAAGAAAAAGACAAAGAAAGAATTAACAGAGGAGAAAAGACAACAATTAGCAGACCGCTTAGTAAAAGCACGTGAAGTTTTGAAAGCAAAGAAAGAGGCAAAGAAAGAAGCGAAGGAAGCACCCACCCCTAAAAAAAAAGAGATTAAGGAGGTTAAGGAAGTTAAGGAAACTCATGTTGCTCCAACCCCCACCGCGAAAAAGAAAAGGCAGATTATTATAGAGGAGGAAGACAGCAGTTCATCAAGCGAGGAAGAAGAGGTTGTTATTGTAAAGAAACCTAAAAAGAAACAACAATTAAACAATGACAAATTAGATGGTATTTATAATGCAATAAACGAATTAGTTAGTTATAAAAAAAATAAACAATCTAATAAATCTCTCAACGATGAAAAACCAAAGGAACAAAAAGAACAAGTTAAAGAAGCAGAACCAGTTAAACAATCAACCCCTACTCCTGCCGCTGCCGCTGTCCCTGCTCCTGTCCCTGAAATAATCCTTCCATCATTTAGTTCTTTAAAAAACAATAGATTTAATCATAGAATGTTTTAATGTCTATTTAGCGATTTTTATAATATTTTATTATATCATATAATATTATAAATGTCTAATCTGTTGTATAATGCTACACAACCCTCGTCGCTTAAATCGGCTTATGGAGAGAATGATATTTTAGATTTTATTATCAAACTCCCTGCTGGTCGCTCCATTTCTGCTGGGTCTTTTCGTTTGTCTGGTAATGTTTCGGTTACTTGTAATCGTGTTGGTGATGAGGTTATTCGCCTTGCCGACCATATTCATTTAGACGCTTTTGCTGGTATTCATTCCGTTATTCGTTCTGCCTCTACCAGCGTGAATAACTCGGGTATTGAGAATATTCAAATGTATAATCGTAATATCGCTATGCAACGGCAAGCTACCAATCATTTAGAAAGTTTAAATACTTCGTCAATGCTTATGTCGGAACTCTGTGGGACGATGAACCCTTTTCAATTGGTAGGTGGGCCTACTTCCTTTAGTATGCTCCCTATGATTGCTATAAATCAAGCGTCCGCTGACTTGTC
>Ga0181553_10005572_pt1 | contig 10530 bp, 9 predicted proteins | sample 011ome_17_FD_133753 | JGI IMG/M metagenome (GOLD analysis project Ga0181553, IMG submission 133753) | Coastal salt marsh microbial communities from the Groves Creek Marsh, Skidaway Island, Georgia - 011502XT metaG (megahit assembly) | ecosystem: Environmental > Aquatic > Marine > Intertidal zone...
CTTCTTCAGAGTGCGCGGCTTGAGGAGGCGGCCGCTTTCGGCCACCTGGAAAAGCGCCTCGTCCGGCATCGTGCTCCACAGGAAATAGGACATGCGCGACGCCACTTCATGGGCCGTCAAAGACCGGGCTCCCCTATTCTCGTCGCTCGGCTCAACCAAATAGAGGAATTGCGGCGAGATAAGCACCATCGCCAGGGACTGCTTAATCGATTCGGTGAACGAGTCGTACTGGCTCCGGATATCCTTGAAGAACTGAAGTGGCTCAGCGACCTCCTCATCGGTTGCCGGCCGCCGATAGGCCCGTCTAATGAAGCGGCGCAACACTTTCTCCGCATAGGCGACCTCGTCTGTGGGGACTTCGAGACCGGCAAAAAGAATTTGCTGGTGATGCTCAGGCGGCCAAACGGCGTGGTCGGGAGCGACGAATTCCACCCAGTCCACCACCAGCCATGGCTGTTCGGGATCGGGCTTGTTTAGCTCGCGCTCCTGCTCTCCCAGCCGAAGGTCGAGCACCTCTATTTTGTCCGAGCCATCGTCGTAAACGTTTTGCACGGTGATCATGAGCCCGGGGAAATTGGAGGGCGTTTCCAAAACACTCTTAAACTGCTCCAGTTGTCCTTTGAACTCATAGACTCCGGGGGAGTCCTCCGTCGCCCAGATATCGATGTCCTCGCCTACCTGCCCACCGGGAATGTAAGTGTCGGCCCGAATCCCCACGCGTACCCGCATGCGAGGCGGACCTTTACCTTCGGGTATTCTGGCATGGGCTTTCACCCTCACCGTGACTGGCCCCTCAGTCGGGTACTCCATCATCCGCGTCATAAACGCGTTGCCAGGCTGGATCTTGCTGGTGTGGACTTTCTCGATTTTCGCATTCCAGCGTCGGTCGACGTTGCAGGCGCCAAAGTGGTAGAACCGTTCCGGCTGCGGCCCTTCTACTAAAGCGACATCCAGCCCCATCCGTGCCGCTTCCAAGTAGTACTCCAACTGCATACCCGACATTCCCATGATTGAGCCATCGTTTTGAAACCCTCCCGGCCCAGCGGTTTCTGGAGGCAGATTCTTGGCGTAGTCCAACTCGACTCCTAGTAAATCCGAAAGCGTGTTATTGTACTCGTAGCGGGTAAGCCGCCTGATTACCCCACGCCCCCCGGTCGCTCGCTTGACCTCGGATGCATGCTCGAGACTCGCTGTTATCCAATCGATAACGGTCTGCCGCTCAGCCGCGGTGGGTTGCGGCTCATCCTCCGGCGGCATGTCACCCAAAATGAGGACATCATGCATGTCGTGCCATGTTTCCCCGTCGCGCCCATTGACAAAGTCCCGATTGAGGGTGTCCACCCGCAGATCATTTTCCTGCTCGTCCGGACCATGGCAGGTCACGCAGTATTTCTCCAGAATCGGGGCGACCTCCTTGTCGTATGAGATCTCCTTTCCGTTCGCGACCGCACACACCAATCCCAGAAGACTAAACGTCATCGTCTGAAATAAAGGTTTTTCAAAAACGGTGGGCATGGAAAACATCATTACAACGGCAAGGTCCTAAGAGAACGACAGAATTCCTACGTCCATTGCAACAATTGGACAGATGAAAAAGAGCTTTAATCCGCTTTTTATGCAGTGGCAGGGCAATTCTTCCGAGCATACCCTTCCTGTTTGCCCCTCCGAACAGCTTGACGATCGACCGCTGGATCTCTATCAAATGTAGATCCGATTTAACCTACAGCTGCTTCTAATCGTTTCACAAATTTGCGTTTTCGGGCCAACCCATCTCCAGGCAGAGGCCGGCTCCGGGAGCTATTTGTTCCTGGGGGTCGAACCGTTGGTGAAGACATCGAAGTCCTTCCTTCCCATCAAATCCGTCAGAAAGAAGCACCTCTTCGTGGGCGACGGCGACCGTGCTAAACGGCTTCCAATCCATACTCCCTGCGTGCTTCGTACACAATGGATAATGACGGAGAAATTCGCTGAAGTGCTCGAGATGAAAACGTCGATGGCCCTCACCGCCGACCGTACCGAAACCGACGCCTTATCGAGCATGATCCAGAATGAACGCCGCAGCGCCATGCTGGCCGCCGACGCTCGAAATTCAGGGGACGGACGTCTTGCCGCCTCAATTGAGGAGCGCAACCGGGACTACCAATCATCGGTACAAGATCTAATTGATAGCGGAGAGCTCGTAGAAGATGGGCTAGCCGATACAATCACGATCCGATCCTCAATTCTACCTCAGCTGGACATCGACGACGCCTACATAATTGCCTGCGTCACATACGACATCGAAGACCCGGATACCGGTAGCGTTTTACAAAGAGGAGGAAGCGCAAAAGTCCATTATCTCGGCGATCTCCGAATGGGAGAGATTCGCGAAATAAAAGTTCGTGCCGTCATGAAAGCCTTCAAAGAGGAAGGAGCCGAATTCTCGATGCATTTGTATTCTGGCAATGGGGACCAGGTAGCGCTCAGCAATTCTCAAAATTTAAAAAGCCTAACTCCCGAACAGGCAAATAAGCTCAGAGAGCAGAGTCAAAAATAGCGCGTTTTGCTTCTCGCCTGAGCCCTCGCCAAACGCCTGGCGAAATACTCTTTGCCTCGCTTCCTGATTTAGTCATAGCCTCGAAACGGATATGCAGAACAAACAAGAATTTCCCGTACTCTCCCAAATCGAAGGCGTCCCCTCACCCTCCCTTGTGGTTTTTCCCGAAAAAATCCGAGCTAATATCCAGCTCATGATTGAGATCGCGGGCGGGCCCGAACGGCTCAGACCCCATGTCAAGACGCACAAGATGGCCGAAGTGGTCGCGCTGCAACAGGAATACGGAATACGAAAATTCAAGTGCGCCACGCTGGCAGAATTGCGAATGCTTCTCGCCTGCCAGGTTAAAGACATCCTCCTGGCCATGCAGCCAGTTGGCCCGGTTATAAAAAGTCTTGTCCAGTTTTCGAAGGAACATTCGGATACGCAATTTTCCACTCTCGTCGACAATCCCCAAACCCTTGAGACCATAGAGGCCGTTTGCGATCAATCGGGAGCCAACCTCGGGATTTACCTGGATATCAACTGCGGCATGAATCGCACGGGAATTGTTCCTGGAGAAGCGGCCAGAAAACTCTACCAACGCATACACCAAAGCGAATCGGTCACACTGGGTGGCCTCCATGTCTACGATGGGCACATTCGCGATTCGAGCATTGAGGAACGCGCGGAACACTGCCTCCGCGACTGGGAAACCGTTGACTCCTTCATCGATTCACTAAAGCAATCCACCTTGCCAATCCACAATATTGTCGCAGGAGGAAGCCCCACGCTTCCGGTTCACGCCAAGCGAGAGGGCGTTGACCTTAGTCCTGGCACAACCCTTCTCTGGGATTTTGGATACGGCGACGCTTTTCCGGATATCCCCTTTCAACACGCCGCCATCCTACTGACTCGCGTCTTGAGCAAGCCATCAGGAAATCTCGTGTGCCTCGACCTTGGCCACAAGTCAGTTGCCGCCGAAATGCCCCACCCCCGTGTCCGCCTCCTCGGTCTGGAGGACGCCAGCTTCATTTCCCAAAGCGAGGAACACCTCGTCATCGAAACCGAAAAAGCGGCCACCCTTTCAGTCGGCGACGTTATTTACGGCATACCGCGTCACATCTGCCCCACCGTAGCGCTGCAAAATAAAGTCGTTGTCGCCAGTGACGGAAAGGTCAGCAGCCACTGGACCGTCGTCGCCAGAGATCGCATACTCGTTTGATTTCAAACCCACATCACCCTGCTTCAGACAGGACTGGAGATGGACACACAGGCCAGCGAAGCTGACCGAAGTTGCATCCACTGGTTAAATCTACTTTCGCGGTTTTGACGATCAATCCCGCCTGTGGAGGGTGTACACCAAGATGGAATCCAAACATGCAATTCCACTTATGAGCATCATATGGCCCAGATACTAGAGTCTCCGAATCTCTGTCAATATCCGTAAAGGCTATGGCTATACCACCCGAGACCAATTCCTATCGGTAGTGGAATGAAAATGTAACCGATTCTTCATGACCAAAGACCGCCACCATTTCAGGCGTCCAAGGTCCATAGGGCGCTCCGTTCTCGATCGCGGTGCGGCACATGTAGATGCCGATCACTTTGGCAGTACTGTCGGGCAGCAGCTCCAAATCTTCCACGTATCCATCCTTAGTGAGGATAAAGCGGAGGACGACTTTGCTGTTGGACTCCTTGGCAGCCGCTTCATCGGCTAGCGAGTTCCAACGCACGCTGATTGCCTCAATCAGGCGCTCCATGTATTCTCCAAACTCGCTGAACTTCGCGTCGACCGCGATGGTGCCGGTACGCGAAACACCGGGCACACGATTGCCGCGGGGTCCCGGCGCCACTTTAGGAAGGCGGGGTCGCGGTCTGGGTGAGGGTTCGGAATAGTCGGAGCTCACCTGAGCGCTCTGCGGTACGACGAGCGGCTGGAGGGCGGCGGCTACTTGCTCTTCCTCCTCCCCTTCTTCTGCCTCCCCCTTCAGGTACTCATTAACGTTCGTGGGGGCGTCTGTTTCGTCATGGTCAATTTCGGCGAGTCCGGTTTCATCCGGATCTTTCTCTTCCTGCTCGCCCGGTACGGGGATCTGCTTCTCCAGAGGCAATGTTTCCACCTGCGGAACCAGCAACGGCCTTTCCTCAGCGGTCTCCGTTTCCTCCTGCTGCTGGCTTTCAGGAGCTGGAGGCGGCGCGATCTCCGGCGGGCTCAGGTCACCGGTCAAAAACTGGTTGGTCTCGATATCGTCATCGCTCTCAACCGATGGACGATTCTCGGGGTCAATTTCGTCCGGTTGCTCTTCCTGGGCCGCCTGTTGACTGCGAGCAGCAAAATTGTTGGTTTGGTCGGGCTCATTCTCGGGGGCATCCGGATTTGTCTGAGTGTAGACTTGCTCCGGCTCTTCCTCTTCAGGCGGCATCAGCTCGACCTCGTATTCTCTGAACCGGTCCTGAATCTCCGCTCGTTCAGTAGTAAAAACATCCGAGGGCATCCACAAGAAGCCGATCAAATGGAACAAAATCGTCCCAATCACCCCCGCAATGAGCGAACGCCGCGAAATCGCGCGACGGCGAAGCAAGGCATCCATTAGGAGCCTCTCCTTGCCTCGTCGATCCCGCATTCGGGTGCTTTCCTCTGTTGGAACGGTCATTCTCCGGGGTCAAATTAAACTATGACGCACAAGCATGGCCTTTGTTTCATCAAATGGCAACCCCATGATGTTTGAATGCGACCCCTTAAAGGACTGGATAATGAGATCGGTTCCTTCCTGAATTCCATAGGAGCCCGCTTTGTCCAGCGGATTAACAATCTGGAAATAGCGCTCGATCGTCTCATCGCTCAGCTCTTTGAACGTCACCTCGCTGCGCACGCCGATTGTCTCTGCAATCTGCCGAGACTGGCAGTGGAGCGAAACTCCTGTATACACAACATGGGTACGTTTTGACAGTTTTCGCAACATGCCTTTCGCATCGTCCATATCAACGGGTTTGACCAGTACCCGTCCGTCCAGGTGGACCGTTGTGTCAGAGCCTAGGACAAAGCGGTCTGGATATCGCTTTGCCACCCAGCCGGCCTTCAAATCCGCATTCTCTCGCACCATGGCTTCCGGATCGGAATGACCCGATTCATTCTCCTCCACCTCCGCAGGGATAATATCGAACTGGGCCCCCATGCGCTCCAAGATGTCTTTACGACGAGGCGAGGCGGAAGCGAGGATGAATCTAGCTGGATTAGATACACTCATAAGTGTCGGTCGCATTTGATAGGAATCCCTAATCAAATAGCCACGAAAAACATCCGCGGCAAAAACTTGCTCTTTGAGGGGCGAGTTGTTCTCTTCGTGAGCTTCCGCATGAAAATCGGACTAGCCCAGATAAATACAACCGTCGGCGATCTTCAGAATAATGAAGAGCGGATCGTGCGAGCCTACCAGGAATTGGTTTCCCAAGGAGCGGACTACGTGGTTTTTCCTGAACTGGTTATTACGGGCTACCCGCCCAGAGACTTGCTCTTCAAGCAGCAATTCGTTCCGGACAATCTCGACACGCTCAAGCGGATCGCCTCCCAAACGGGGTCCGTCCCGGCCATTCTCGGCTATGTCGATTTGAATGATGAATCTGCAGGGCGACGCTTCCACAACGCCGCCGCCGTCTGCTTCGACGGAAAAGTCCAGGAAACGGGCCACAAATGCCTGCTTCCTACTTACGATGTTTTCGACGAAGACCGCTACTTCCAGGCAGCCCAGGAGCCGCTCGTCTTCGCACACAATGGCCGCACCATCGCAGTGACGATTTGCGAAGACATTTGGACCTCCCGTGAGGTGGCTCCCCGACAGCTTTACTCCACGTCTCCCACCGAATTCCTCAAGGGCGAGTCCCTCGATCTTCATTTGAATCTTTCCGCCAGTCCCTGGCACATCGAGAAAACCCATTTGCGTCGGAAACTCATCTCCGACATTTCGATGCAACTGGATTGCCCCAGTGTTTACGTAAACGCCGTGGGTGGAAACGATGAACTGATCTTCGACGGTCGCAGCATGGTTTCCAATGCCAAGGGAGAGATCATTGCCGGCCTTTCAGGATTCTCTGAGGAACTTCGTTTAGTCGAAATGGGCGAGAATCCAGTCTCAATCGAGGCCAGCTTCGAGCAATCCCAAATGCAGGATATCGAAGATGCGCTCGTGCTTGGGCTGAGAGATTACGTCCACAAATGCGGGTTCCGGAAAGCTTTAATCGGACTGAGCGGGGGCATTGATTCCGCGGTCACCGCCGCTCTCGCCGTAAAAGCCCTCGGGAAAGAAAATGTCACCGGCATCGCCCTGCCTTCTTCCATTTCTTCCGATCATAGCAAAAACGACGCGGAAGAACTGGCCCGGAATCTGGACATCGAATTCCACATGGTTCCCATCGAAGGAATCGTCACCGCTTCCGAGGCCATTCTGGAGCCTCTCATTGGCCACACGGAAAAGGACGTAACCGAGGAGAACATACAAGCGCGATCTAGGGGACTCCTCCTCATGGCTCTCTCCAACAAATTCGGGGCGCTTCTTCTAACCACCGGCAACAAGAGTGAACTTTCGGTAGGCTATTGCACCCTTTATGGCGACATGTGTGGCGGACTAGCCGTCATTTCTGATCTGCCGAAAGTTAAAGTCTTCGAGCTGGCCCGCCACATGAACCGGGATGGCGAATTGATTCCGGTCAATACCATAGAAAAGCCCCCTTCCGCCGAACTGCGTCCCGACCAGAAAGACGAAGACAGCTTGCCACCCTACGATGTCCTCGATGGCATTCTCAAAGCCTATGTCGAAGAAGGAAAGTCTAGCAGTGACATTATTGCTCTCGGATATGACACAGACGTAGTGAAAGACATCATACGCAAAGTCGACCTAAACGAATACAAACGCAAGCAAGCCGCCCCTGGTTTAAAACTCACTCCCCTCGCCTTCGGCGTCGGCCGCCGCATTCCAATTGTACAAAAATACGTTTCGTAAATACTATCGCCCGTGAAGTACACAGAAATCAATAAAGCCTGGATTTTTTTAGGTCGTCTCATCGGAGACCCCGACAAGTCGGTGGCTGACTGCGTCCTGCCGAAGCTTTACGCGAGGGAGGAGGCGACAACCCTGCACTGTTACATGGCGGGTCAGCCCTTCGACCTAGCTCAGGATCTTCGACGACCCGCCCAACAGTTTGCTCCCTTAATACAAAAAACACCCACTTTCTAAACTCCTGAACCATGTCACATTCCTCTGATCTCTTCGAACGCGCCAAGCGACTCATTCCCGGTGGCGTCAACTCGCCCGTGCGGGCATTTCGCTCTGTCGGTGGCACGCCCTTTTTTACCAAGAAAGCAAATGGAGCTACGCTTACCACGGCGGACGACCAGGATCTCATCGACTTCGTCTGCACATGGGGTCCAGCTATCCATGGCCATAATCATTCTGTTATCCGGGACGCCATCGCTGAAGCTCTAAACAAGGGAACGAGTTTTGGCACGCCCAACCCGTACGAAGTCGAAATGGCTGAACTACTCGTGGAGATGGTGCCGTCCCTGGAAAAGATACGCATGGTCAATAGTGGGACCGAAGCCACCATGACAGCCATCCGGCTCGCTCGCGGCTACACAAAGCGAAACAAGATCATCAAATTCGAGGGATGCTACCATGGCCACGTCGATTCCCTTCTCATCAAAGCCGGATCCGGTGCCTTGACGCTCGGCAATCCGGACAGCGCCGGCATACCCGAGAGCCTAGCTGCGGAAACCATCGTGCTTCCCTTCAATGACCTTGAATCGGTCGCGGCAGCCTTTGAGAAGTATAGCGATGAAATCGCGGGAATCATCCTTGAGCCCTATCCCGCTAACATCGGGTTGATCTTTCCGAAATCAGGATACTTGCAAGGGCTTCGCGATCTCTGCACCCAGCACGGATCCGTGCTCATTTTCGACGAGGTGATGACTGGATTTCGCGTATCCGCAGGTGGAGTACAGACGAAAGAAGGAATCACGCCCGACTTGACTACTCTCGGCAAAATAATCGGCGGCGGTCTTCCTGTGGGGGTATTGGGCGGTAAAGCCGAAATTATGGACCATCTCGCTCCGCTTGGGCCTGTCTATCAGGCCGGCACCTTAAGTGGCAATCCACTTGCCATGGCCGCCGGGATCGCATCGCTCAAACTTCTCAAAGACAGCGACGCCTACAATCGTCTCGAAAAGATGGGGGCTCAAGTGAAGGAGGCAATTAGCTCGACTCTGAACGAGATCGGACTGCCCGGGCAGATTCCCCAAGTGGGTTCCATGTTCTGTCTCTACTTCACCGACACACCCGTCGAAAACCTCGACGCCGCCACCGCGACGGACACGAATCGATTCAACAAGTACTTTCATACTTGTCTGGGAAACGGCGTCTACATTCCTCCCTCAAAATACGAAGGAAACTTCATCTCCACCGCCCACGACCAAGGCGGCATCGACCAAGCCTGCGACGTATTCGCGAACGCGTTACGGGCGCTGTAGGTTCCGCACAGGCGTCGCTTGCGCCGACGTTCAACGAAGGTAGGGAGGACCGGCTCGGTCCTCAGCATCACAACCCAAATCGGAGGACCGAGCCGGTCCTCCCTACCAGATTCAACTTAGAGCAATCCTCATCGTAGGGCCAGCGCTCGCGCGGTGCCGCATTTGTTAGATCAAAAGTCTTCTTACGCGGCATAGCGCAAGCGCGAGCCATACGATTATTTTATCCCGTTTTGGATAATCGTTCTCTCCCATAGGCTAAGACTGTCAGACCCGCAACCAATAGCGCCATACCGGTGATTCCCCCGTGTTTGGCATCCTCAATTTCCATGTCCAACCGCATCTCCATCCAAGGCTCTGATTGGAGGCGACGCGTAAAGCGATGCCCCATCCCATGCATCGGAAAGAGTTCTCTAAGACCGGTTGGATTTCGGAGCACCGCATTTTGATGGGCGATGAATCGACGGGCGAGTTCCGACAGGGCTTGGTTTTCCTCCGCCGAGTTTCGAGTGAGCAATTGGTCTGCTTCCGCTCGCGAGAAGCGAAGCTGGTCATCTTCACTCGATACGCGCAGGTTCACCCCCCCCTTCTGCCACGTTGGAAAAGGCCTGGTTTCTCCACGACGTCAGACCGACCATGGTTTGCTGCACTTTCAAATTATCAAGCTGGACCCTCGCATCTTCATTGAAATCGATGTCGAACTTCGAAAGCTCGTAGGCAGACTCAAGGGCTCGACGCGCGGCTTGAGGGTCGCCTCGGTCCGCGAATGTATTTCCCAGTTCAAGCAGCTTTTCCGCTTTCTCTTTCTGTGCGTTGAGGGCAACGGAATCGCGTGAGAGCAGCGTATTCAAATCGAACGACTCCGTCAAAAGTCCCAAAGGGGATTCAGGATCCAACGTTCCTTCCCACTCCGCGACTGCCATACTCTTTGGAACAAATACGCTCCATTCAATATTTTCTAGAGGCAAATCGCATTGAGGTCCAATCAGAGAAAACGCGTTTTTTCAGTCAACTTATCCGGCGCAATCGAGAGATAGCTCAGTTTTACCACCGTATCCGATAGGAGTCAACCGGCTCTCCCGCTTGCTTAAACTGATGGCTAGATTGTGCACGGTCCGGTAAAGCCAGGCTTTGGGTGATTGAACGTCTTCTATACTTTTCTGTAATCTCAAAAATGCCTCTTGCACGACATCCTGAGCGGCTTCCTGGCCTTCAGTTATTTTGAAGGCGTAGATCAACAATGGCTTCTCCAGGGCCGCAAAGAGCGACTCCAGAGACAGAACGTCTCTCTCGCTAGACTGCGTCGATCGAAAGCCAGGCATAATCTCGAATTAAAACTAAAGGAATTTCAGGTTCCCGAGTAATAAGACTCCAAAGCTGCCTTTTCCTTAGAAAATACTGGAAAAAACTTTCGAGGCACCACCCATCGAACCACACACGTAAAACCTTATACGCAGCCAATGGCTCCATTAGATTCGCAAGATATAGCCTATTC
>Ga0181553_10005584_pt1 | contig 10514 bp, 10 predicted proteins | sample 011ome_17_FD_133753 | JGI IMG/M metagenome (GOLD analysis project Ga0181553, IMG submission 133753) | Coastal salt marsh microbial communities from the Groves Creek Marsh, Skidaway Island, Georgia - 011502XT metaG (megahit assembly) | ecosystem: Environmental > Aquatic > Marine > Intertidal...
CTCATTAACGAAACTAATTTTTGTTGCTAAAAAACTATTTGAAGCATATTTTGTTAATTCAGCTGATTGAGGTGACATGGAGAGAAATTTTTTCTTTGCAATTTTTAAATTTTTATAAAGTTTTTTTATTATCAAAGTTATATTTTCATCATCACACCCTATTACTATTCTGTCCGGTTTCATAAAATCATTTACAGCATCGCCCTCTTTTAGAAACTCAGGGTTTGAGCAAACCGTGATCATATAATTTTTATTAAATGTATATTTATTGAAGTAATCAGCGAGTTGCTTATTAGTGCCCAGCGGAACAGTAGATTTAATGACAATGATTTTGTCTGAATCAAAATGTTGCTTTAGGCTATCTCTTACATTAAAGAAATTTCTTAGATCTGGTTCACCATTTGATCCCATTGGTGTATCGACACAAATAAAAATAATATCTGATAAAGATGCTTTCTTGTATGACGAGGAAAATGATAATCTCTTATTTTTTATTCCATTCAGAACAATTTTTTTCAATCCCCTCTCATGAAAAGGAATATTTCCCCTAGATAATTCTTTTAATTTGGTTTTGTTAATATCTAAACAAACAACCTCATGACCTATTTCAGCAAAACATGCTCCTGTGACGAGACCGACATAACCACAACCAATTACAGACAATTTCATATTTTCAATGCACTTATTGCATTACAATGGAGGCTGAAGCCGGAATCGAACCGGCGTAAACGGCTTTGCAGGCCGCTGCATAACCACTCTGCCATCCAGCCTTATTTTCTAAATGTTGCTATTGTATATGAAAGTCCGGTTTGAATTGTAATAATTAAAGCCAAAATTAATAAGAAATTTGAGATAAAGAGGAGCAGAGCACTGTTTGTATAGAGCCCTAACATATAGCTGAAAAAAGTAACAAACTGGATTGCAGTTTTTGCTTTAGCCAAAAAGGTTACTTTTGTAAGATCAGTTTTTTGATTGCGAGCATTTAAATCTCTTAATGCAGACACCCAAAACTCTCTAGCAATAATGATTCCTCCAGCCAGTGCAATAAATTTGCTAGATAGCTCAATTGCAAAAGAAAATAAAAGAAAAGAAGTTAAAATTTTGTCTGCAATTGGGTCTATTATTTGGCCCAATTTTGATTCTAAGTTATATTTTCTTGCAAGAAAACCGTCCCAATAATCTGAAGAACTGGACAAAATCAATAAAATTAATGCAGCCCCATAAAAATGAAAATAAGTAATCAATAAAAAAATTACTGGCGCAATAAAGATTCTAAAATAGGTAAGTGATTGTATAAAGAGATTCATATAAATTTATATATATTTTTTAATTTCATTTGCAAGTTTAATACTTATTCCATTAACCATACACAACTCACTAACTGATGAAGATTTTATATTCTTCAAAGATTTAAAATTAGCCATGAGAGCTTTTTTCTTTTTTGGTCCCAGGCCATGAATATTGTCTAACACGGAGTATTTTACTCCTTTAGTTTTCTTATTTCTGTTAGCTTTTATTGCAAACCTATGTGATTCATCTCGTACTTGTTGGAGCAATAAAAAAGCGGGACAATCTTTTGGCATCTCTACAATACCTTTTTTTGAAAAGATTGTTTCAGTTGCTCTAATTCGATTTGAACCTTTTGCAATACTAAGTATCTCTGGAGAGTCGATCTTATGATCAATAAATACTTTTAATGCCGAATTTAATTGATGAATTCCACCATCGATTAAAATTATTTTTGGTAAAGGGTTCCTCTTTGCGTTCTTAATTCGCCTTTTGAGTATGTGTTTTATTGAACCTACATCATCACCTGCAATACCTCTTGGAATGTTATATAACCGATATGATGATTTTTCCGGTCCTTCATTTAAGAATTTTATCAATGAGGCAACTGCAAAATCTCCAGATTGATGACTGACATCATATCCTTCAATAGAGAATGATTTTGAATTTAAACCAATGCGCTGCTTGAGATCTTTAATTGCAAAACTATATTTTTCTGACTTAGTCATTCTGTTATCAATCACTTGATTTGCATTTAATATTGCCAGTTGTAAAAGAGGCTTTGCAGCTTTATTGAAAGAAGATGAAATTAGTATATTTTTTTTAAATTTCAATCTTATTGCGACTTTGATCATGGAGATATTGCTTGGTTTAGGATGCAGAAATATCTTCTCAGGCAATGAAAAGATATTTTGATAATAGGAAAAAATTAAGCTGTGGAACAATGAGTCTATATCTTGCAATTCATTGCCTGATAAATAATGAGTTTTAGTTCCTCTAACTTTTCCATCTCTAATAGAAATAATTGAGATGCCAGTTTTACCTAATTTAGAAATGCAAGTAAAAATATCAACGTTGTATTGATAACTATTTAAAGATTGATCTTGTCTCATAAAATCAAAAATTTTTATTCTTTTTTTCATTTCATTTGCTTTTTCAAACTCCTGCTTTTCTGCAAAACTTTTCATCTTAGAGATCATGAATTTTCTTATTTTTTTTCTTGAAGAAGAAATATGCTCTATTGATGAATCAATATCTTGAAGATAGTCAGTTTGTGAAATATATTTAACACAAGGTGCTGAACATCGTTTCATTTGGTATTCAATGCATGGCCTAGACCTATTATTAAATGTACTATCACTACAATTTCTTATTTGATAAATTTTTTGCATGTCCTTTATGATTGATTTAACTGCTTGAGAACTTATGAATGGTCCAAAAAAATTTTTAGAAACTGAATGCTTTGTCCTTTTCATGCTAATGCTAGGAAATGAGTGATCTAACGAAAAATATATATAGGGATAGGTTTTATCATCTCTTAAGAGAATATTGAATCTGGGAAGATTTTCTTTGATAAGTGACTGCTCAAGAAGAAGAGCCTCAGCCTCACTGGAGGTTGAGAAAGTTTCCAATCTATCTGTTAGAGTTTTTATTTGGTAAGTTTTTCTATCGCTAATTGAATTCCTAAAATATGAGGAAACCCTTTTTTTTAAATTTTTAGCTTTCCCGATATAAATAATTTTGTTTTTTGAAAAAAATTTGTATATTCCTGGTGTCGAAGGAACTTCCCCTAAGTTGATACTCATGATACTAATCTATAGATTTTTCTCTTAACATTGATTCAGCTATAAGATAATCAATGTGGCTATCTATATTGATTGATCTATCATCTGGCATTTCTAATGGTTGAATATCTTTACCCCATAATGATTTTTCATTCACTACTATTTCTCTTTTGGTTAAATAAATTGCGCCGTTTCTCATAAATGCTGGCGGAGTGTAGTCTTGTCGCCTAGTTCCTTCTTTTTCTTCTGTGGTAAAGGGTATCAGCCTTCCATTTTCAATTCTTTTCATTAGTATTGGATGATGTGAATATACTCTCACAACGCTAATTATTGAATCACAATCTGAATTTTTTGCTAGATTCAAAGCTTGCTCTATATCAATATGGGAGCGAAATGGAGTTGTTGGTTGAAGTGTCAAAACCCAGTCATATTTTAAATTTAATTTACTCTCCATAAATTCTAATGCATGCATTATTACATCAATGCTTTTTGCAGTATCTGTTGCTAAATTTTTGGGTCTTATGAAAGGGACTTCAACTGCTGAATTTTTTGCTATTTGAGCAATTTCATCTGAATCTGTAGAAACAATGATTTCATCCAGTTTATGAGAAGCGCCTAATGCAGATTGTATAGTCCAATTCAATAAAGGAACTCCATTAAGCAATTTTATATTCTTTTTTTTGACGCCTTTTGAACCTGACCTTGCTGGAATAATAGTTAAAACTCTCAACTTGATTCCTGAATTATTTTCTTCACAGTTTTCGCTATTGCTAGCTCGGTTATATTCATAGCATCGATTGTGCAACCTCCAATATGAGGTGTAACAATTACATTATAGTTTTTCTTTGCCAATGAAAGTAACTCTGAATTCATCAGCTCTTCATCTGTATGCTCATTCTCTAATACATCTACAGCTATACCGCCAATCCTTTTAGAGACAATTGATTTGCAAACAGCACTTTCATCAATAAGTGCGCCCCTAGCAGTATTTATAATCAAAGTATCTGGACTCATATAACTTAGTTCTTCAACGGAGATCATATGACGATTTTTGTTAGTTAAATTTGCATGGATTGAGATAATAAAAGAATTCTCCAGCAAATATCTCAAAGATGATTTAGTTACGCCTAGATTATTAAAACTAGCATCGGAAATATATGGATCATAAGCAAGTACATTCATTCCAAGAGCTTTACAGAAGTGTGACATCATAGACCCAATCCTTCCTAGCCCAATGATGCCTATTGTTGAACCTTGTAATTGCTTAGATTTATATAAATTTCTGTTCCAAACTTTATTAATAACAACGTCTTGATTTGCACGGGTAATTTTTCTAATGAGAGCAATCATCAAACCTAAAGCTAATTCGGCGGTAGATGAAATTTTTTCTATGTCTTCCTTGCAATCATTCAAAGAAATAATTTTTATAGATTTTTGTTCACAAAACAATAGATCTATGTGGGTCAAACCAGTTGTTGGAGTTACGATAAATTCCAGATTAGGATATTGTTGTAAATAAGAAGAATTTAGGGAGATATTTAATTTAACAACTAATATATTTATCTCCTCTTTTTTAGAAGAGACATCAAGAAAAACATTCCCTAAGTTAGAGTAAATGCTGATCGCTTCTTTGCTGTAATCATCTGATTCAGTGATTAGAATGTTCATCATTTAGAGGATATTGAAGAGTTTTTTGAACATAGGGAGTAAAATTCTTAAGAGTCTTTACGATATTTGGTGCTGCAGTTCCATCTCCATATAAACCCTCACTAGCATATCTTCCATGCTGAAGTTGATGATTTATCGAATCAAGAATTTGATTTTGTTCTGGCTTACATGAAATTAAATTCTTCCCATGCTCTCGACCATATTGCCTATCTCCAACAAGCACTACCGGGGTTCCCGTAAATGTGGTATCTCTTATAAAGCTTGAGGAGTTTCCTATAGCACATATTGCTTTTTTAAGTAATTTTTGAAAATTTTCTGGATCAATATTCTTTAATAGGTATAGCCATTCGGGATTATGCATTTCTCTAAATCTTCTTATTTCTTTAGAGATAATATCTGAGCCCGCATCAATATTTGGCCATAACCATAAGGTAGGTATATTTTTTTTATCAAGTGCCAATAATAATTCATGCGCTTGGTTGGCTTGCTCATTGAATAATGTCGTAACAGGATGATATATAACCAGAAAAAATGGAGAATTAGTATCTATTGGATTACCGACCCCATTTTGCAAAAGTTTATTATCTATATGATTATCTAAGTTTAAAATATAATCGCCAACTGGACACCCAAAATTAAATACACTATCTTCCCTCTCCCCCATTCTCAAAATATATTCAGCAGCTCGTTTGGTAGCTGGAAAATGTAAATGTGAAAGTTTTGTAATTACATGGCGTGCACTTTCATCTATAGATCCAGATAGCTCGCCCCCTTGAATATGAGCAATAAAAATATTCATATATGCTGCAGACACTGCTGCAGCAAGAGCCTCATATCTGTCTCCAATAATTAAAACTATGTTGGGATCAAGCCTAGTAAATTCTGATGTGAACTCCATAATTCCAATACCAATACTTTTTGACATTGAAGCTGGAGTGGAGCCTTCAACTTCTGTATAAATTCTGCCGTGAATAGGAAATCCGTCTTCCTCTACAACTTTTTCAGCTTGGCCAAAACGATCAAGCAACATGCTGCCAGCACATACAACTTGCAAATCAAAATCTTTACTTGATTTTAATTCTTCCATTACCGGTTTTAATCGACCATAATTAGCTCTATTAACTAGAACTACACAGATTTTTTTTATTTTTTTTTGTTTCAAAAGTGATCCTCTGTATAAGGCTCATCGATTAATATAGCCTTCTTCAGTTTTTTACCAATAATATTGGTAAAATTATTTGCAGGAATACCAATTCCGGGTTTTTTAATGGCAACATCTTTTTTTGTAACTTGATGCCCAATTGATAGGTTAGATTTTGCATATAAACTTTTTGCAAACAAAGCCTTTAACTCTTTTTTTGATTCTGCCTGATCGTCTTTATTAATAGGTGAATTAATCATACTTTCAATAAATCTTACTCCTTTCACCATATCCTCAAGTTCATCAATAGTTAACGATGATGATGTGTCTGGTCCAAAACTATCTCTAGAAAATACAGCATGGACTTCTAGAAGATTTACACCCAATGCAACTGCAGCCAAAGCAGGATATTGTGTTCCAGAATGATCAGACAAACCTATAGGACGATCAAAAGTTTCTTTCATTTCATTAATTAAATTTAAACCTATTTCCTCTGGAGGGCATGGATATGATGTTGTGCACTGAAAAACTGCTGACTCACACCCCAATTTATCAATAAATTTTAGAGTTTGGTCTATTTCATCCATTGAAGACAAGCCAGAAGAAATTAAAAAAGGTTTCTTAGACTTTGCCATTTCTTCAATCATGGGAAAGTTATTAATTTCACCAGAGGCAATCTTCCATGCAGGCATACCAATGCTATTCAGAATCCTTACAGCTTCGTTTGAAAAAGCGCTTGATAGGAAAATAAGACCCTTTTCTTTAGCATGATTGCTTAAATCTCTCCATTGATCTTCTGAGAACTCCATTCTTTTCCAATAATCATACCTAGTCTTATCTTGAGGAAATATATTTACTCTAAATTCATCTTTTGGAGATGATTCTTCTGACGCAATATGAGTTTGGAATTTAATTGCATTTACGCCAGTTTTAGCAACTGCGTCTATATATGCATGTGCAGATCCAAGACTTCCATCATGTGCTTGAGCAATTTCAGCAATGATAAAGCATGGAGCTGATCCACCAACTTTTGTTGACCCTATTTGCATAAATATTTAATTTTTTTAGAAAACCATTATATATGATCTTGAATTGTATGCATGGCATACAGATTATCTGCCATGTTATCTAGTAAGTATTTTTGTAGCAATTTTTTTTCCGGCAGAAACCCCATATTGATCAAAGGGATTAATTTCTAACATGCATGCCGTTATGAATACTCGATGCTCCCATGTTGCAAGCAAGAAACCAAGACCTGCAAGAGACAATTTATTTAAGTGAAAAAGATTCACTGGAGAGTTACTATTAGTTTTTTCAAGCAATTTAACTGATCTGCTAAGAGCTGAAGATAGCAATGCGGCTTGTCCTTTTGCTTGAGCTGATAATAGCGGACTACTTCTTGAAGCTGAATAAATAATATCTGTACAAAATTCTGCTGTACCTTGATGCAATAATTGAAAGTATGAATGTTGAGCAGTAGAACCAAAACCGCCAAATATCGATTGACCTGTTTGTTTAAAAATAGATTTAGGGTTAGCCTGCTTTCCAAGTGATTCCATCTCAAGTTGCTGAATATAATTAGTAAGTGATCTTAATTTCCAGTTATATGAAAGAACAACTCTATTTTTTTTATTTTTAAAATTACTAAACCATAGATCAGAAAAAGCCAATATTTTAATAAATTTTTGATATTGCCTATCTTCTTTTGAATTACCTAGCATCATTTTATCTGCCAAGGATCCGCCCTTTAAAAATGAGGAAAAGTCGTTTTCCAACTCAGCACTTAGAGATATTGGCGACCAAATAGAGTACCTACCTCCTATAGAATCTGGAAATGGAACAATACAGTTTTCTGAGAAACCCATGGAAATAGCTTTGTTTGCATTCGCTGTTATGACAATGGAATTTTTTGAATTTCTTTTCTGTCCTAACCACTTTAAACATGACAAAGTTTCATCTGTAGATAGGGATTTAGATGAAAAAATATAAAAATTCTTTTGTCCTCTTAATGGGTTTAATATTGAATTAAATTCATCCTTATCGGGCCCTGATACAAAATAATAATTTAATTTTGATGATTGATTCTTAGTAAATTCTTGGAGTAATTTCGGTCCCTCATAGGAGCCACCAATGCCAAAAGTAATAATATTCTTAAAACTATCCTTTTTAATTTTTTTAACAAAAGGTTCTGTAATCTTTTTAAAATTGAACTCTGATGCTGATTGATTAATGCGATATTGGTGATGTAAAGCTGGTCTATTTTCTGTCTTGTTTACAATCTCCCCATTAAAGAGAGCACAAATAGAGTCTTGAAGATTCAATTTACTCGCAAGTTCTTCAAATAATTTATAGTGGTGAGAAGAAAAGTTCTTTAAATGTGAGTGATAATCTAAAAAGTCAGATTCAAACTTAAAGGATAGTTTTTCTTTGCCATTATTAGACTTTGAAAGTTTCTTTAATTCTGAAAATATATTTTGAATAGATCTATTGTTCATTAATAGAATGATTAAAATCTTGTAATGCTCTAGTAATATCTTCAGCTTGAGTAATTGGTCTACCAATAACTAAAAATGTAGAGCCCCTCTCAATCGCTTCTTTTGCACTCATGGTTCTTGCTTGATCATCTTTTACTTTTATATCCCTAATACCTGGTGTAATTTTTATTGAATCAGAGCCTAAAATTGTATTTGCTATTTTTAGCTCATGGGGTGAACAAACAATTCCATCTATATTTTCTTGAAAAGCTATTTTAAATAAATTGATTATTTGATACTCAAGCTTGTTACCATATAGGGCCACGGAATCTTCCTCTTCTAGGCTCGTAAGAATTGAAACTCCTATAACTTTAGCATTTATAGATTTACCTGCACGCATAGCTTGATTGAGCATCTTGGCGCCACCAGATAAATGAACTGTTAGCATATCTATTTTACAGTCATTGAAGCCTAAAATTGTTTCATGCACTGTATTTGGAATATCATGCAATTTTAAATCTAGAAAAATCTTAAATCCTTTAGAAGACACATGACGAAGAAATGATTTTCCATGTGCATTAAAAACAATGCTCCCAATTTTAACCATACAAAGATCTGAATCAAGTTGATCTATAATTGCATGAGCTTTTTTAAGATCAAATGTATCAGTAGCTACAATTATTCTTGGATCAGTCATTGGGATGCAGGAGCTTCTTGGATGCCTTGAAATGCATAACTGAGGTTTCACCTAAATAAGATTTTTCTTTTGTCTTGGGGTTAATATATTTTCTGGGTCTGATAGTTTTTTTTGAAAATGAACCAAAGCCTCTTATCTCAACTCTATTATCTAATGCAACAGTATTAATTATTTCCTGCAGTATTAAATCAATACCCTCAATAATAGTTTCATCACTCAAAGATGAGAACTTTCTTGAAAGATGAATCGCTAGATCTGATTTATTAAAATTTTGTACCTGTTTCGTCATTTTTAGTTCAAGAAATACTTGGCTTTTGAAGTTGGGCTAAAGCGAACTTTATTTTGAGATGGGATAATGAAATTTTCCATGCTCATTGGATTTCTGCCCATTCTTTCTTTTGTTACAAATATTTCGAAAGAACCAAATCCAGATAGCTTAATATTTTTTTGAGATCTCAATTTCATTTTAATTGCTTGAAAAAATTCATCGACTAGTGAATCAGAAGTATCAAAAGAAAGTCTCAATTCTTTTTTTAATATTGTGCTTAGGTCCTTTTTGGTCAAATTCATGACCTTATTTTAGCATTCAATCTTTTTTCTAAAAGCTTAAATATCATTTGAATTGAGCTATTGATTTCAGACTCTAATAACGATTTAGTCTTGCTTTGAAAGGTAAATCTTAGTGTCATACTGACAGAGCCCCTAGGAATATCCTTTCCGTCAAAAGTATTAATAAGGTTGAAGGAGACGAGATGCTTGATTGCTCTTTGATAAATCAAACTTTCAACCTCCTCAAAAGCAATAGATTTATTTATAACAATATTTATGTCTCTAGTGGAAAGAGGAAATTTACTAGTCTTTGCAATTTTTGGATTTACATAAGATGATGTAATTTTATCGGGATAAATTACAAACCCATAAGCTTGTTTCTTGATCAGTTTCTCTGTTACAGAGAGGTCTATTTCACCCATCACTGCAATCTTTTGTTTACCAATAAATATACCTAATGCATTTTCATTGAATGGCGCTAGTGAACTGACTTTATGAAATTCAATATTTTGCATGCCTAAGGTTTTTAATAATTTAGAGATTTCTGCTTTCAGCGAAAAGAAATCATATACCAATACTCTCTGACTCCAAGTTTGTTGTGGTTCATGATGATAGACTATTCCTGATAAATGCAATGATTGAGTGAAGCCGTTTTTTTCTTTTTTAAATACATTGCCTGCTTCAAATACTTTAATAGACATGTGCCCTTTTTTTATATTAGTGTTTACTGCTACAAATAGAGATCTGAAAAGACTCCCTCTAAGCAATGGCTCATTTTCATTTATTGGATTTTGTAATTCAGCCGGCTTCCAGTCATTAGAGTTTAATTGATGGAAAGAGTCTCTTGGAACAAATGGCATATGCATAAGTTCTTTGAAGCCAGAATGAACAAGGCCAAGTCGAAGATTACCTAA
>Ga0181553_10005587_pt1 | contig 10510 bp, 8 predicted proteins | sample 011ome_17_FD_133753 | JGI IMG/M metagenome (GOLD analysis project Ga0181553, IMG submission 133753) | Coastal salt marsh microbial communities from the Groves Creek Marsh, Skidaway Island, Georgia - 011502XT metaG (megahit assembly) | ecosystem: Environmental > Aquatic > Marine > Intertidal zone...
ACATCTCCAACCGTTCCTAAAAGGTTTATTGGTTTGGAGGTCAACACATCTGATAAACCGGTAGCAGATGGAGAAGACCAATCGTAAGGATATCCAACATCATCAATCCCATCGAAAGTTGCAACACCAATAGAATGGGGTTGAATAGGATAGGTATCATTTAAATAAACAAAGTGATCTTGCCAAAAAATATCCGCATCTTCGACAGACTCAACAACGAAATACATAGTTAGAGAATCCTGAAGTAAATCTGGGTCTACTTCAATAATTGTCGCGTCTGGAGAGGAAACAGTCCAAAGCGAATCTATAGTGTAAAATGAAGGCCACACCTCTGTATTAGTAAAGGTTACCGGATAATTGTCTAATGTAAAAACATCAACAAATGACGATGGTAATGCAATTGTATCAATCGAAATAGAGTCAAAACCATATCCCGGAACCGTATCATATTCGTAGCGATAGCTTGTATCCAACATGTAAGAGCTTCCCCAAGCATTCGGAACGCCCGCAATTTCTAATAAAAACCATGTCGAGTCTTTAACATTTGAACCTCCAACGGTATCATTAAAGGTTTTAAAATGATCACTGGAAAAGTCATCAAAAAAAGGAAGATCTAATGTATCAAATATATAAGTAAAGGACTCATGCAAAACACTAGCTTTCTGCTGCGCTTCTTCTTTCATTATTTTACCATTGTATCTTAATGGCTGCAGTTCTTCTTGTGCATAAGTTGCAAAAGAAATGAATACAGTAAGTAGAACTATTATTTTTCTCATCAATCAGTCAATCAATATCTACAATGAATCTACGACTGCTGCTGTATCAGTTACAACAACCAGTTTTCTGGCCATTATTGTAACCAGAGAACCCGAAGAAACTACACCTTCAAGAACACTTTGAGGATGGGGACTTTGTTTATAAACTACAAAAGACAAAGAGTCTTCAGCTGTTAATGCACTTTCGTAAAACACTTCTGACTCTAAGCCTGATAATGCCAATAATTGTTGCGCATTAAATGCCGTTTCTCCAATCAAAATTGGTAAATTAATAGGTTCCCCACTTTCCCCACTTCCGTAGATGACTTGTATAACGGAACCTTTCAGCAATTTATTACCTGCTTCTATCTTTTTTCCTTTGTATTTCAATTCCAAAACACGACCATCATCCTTATGGGGTTTTGGTTCGAAATTCACTTTAAAACCAAGCATTTCTAATTTTACCTTGGCCAATTTTTTGGAATTATTTACTGATAATAAATCGGGCAGAACTTTATACTCTCCTGCTTTTTTTACAACTGTTAGGTATATTCTACGACCAGGCTTTACAAAAGAAGGGATTGTATCAGTAGCCGTTTCAATATGAGGATCCGGATCTTGACTAATCACAGAGCCCGCAGGTGCATTGTCAGAGTATACAGAATCATTGATAACGTAGTTCAAGTCTTTATTTCCAATAAAATCATCAATATTATCCATATTGACGCCAATAAAATTTGGCACCGCTATGTAATTATGCTGATAATCTTCAGAATCATTGTTGGTGAAATCTTCTAAAGCTCCTAATGAACAATAAGGAATCATAAACCCAACCAAGATTACAAGTGCTAGGTTGATTAAGAACAACTTACTAATTAAAAATCTAAAAAATGCTTTTACTATTCCCATATTCATTTTAAATCGAAACAAAGATAAAAATATTGTTTTGTAAACACATATTCAAACCATTTTACTTCACGAATTTTTCGCTTCTTTTATTTCCTATAGCTCCTAGAAAATTGCGTATCAGAATATCCACTATTATTCAAGATTTTGCTTTGCTAAAAAAAATCTCCTACTTAACCTAACACCAAATTAATCTGAATGTAACAATAACGACCAACTGTTAATAATTAGTTTCGATCGATTAATAAATGAATACATAGAAACATAACTTTGAAAAAGAATCATATATTTTATGGACACAATTATTATTAAATTTTTTTAAGAAATAACATGAAAAACATTGCTGTAATTGGAGGTGGATATAGTAAAGAAAGGGGTATTTCCTTAAAAAGTGCTAAAACAGTTTTTGAAAATATAGATAGGACTAAATACAATGTCTATAAAATTCAAATTGATACAGACGGATGGTTTGGTTTTGATCAACACGACAAGAAACAACTCATAAATCGAACTGATTTTTCTTTTGAAATAAATGGAAAGAAAATAACCCTCGACTGCGCTTTTATTGTGATTCACGGCACACCAGGAGAGGATGGGAAATTGCAAGCCTATTTCGACATGCTAAATATACCTTATACAACTTGCAGTCAGCTAGGAGCTGCACTTACATTCAATAAATTTGCTTGCAATCGCTTCTTAGAAAGTTTCGACATCCCTGTTGCTAAAGCAGTATTAATTCGGAAAGATGAAGCAATTAATAGTTCAGAAATAATAGAAAAAGTTGGGCTCCCTTGTTTTGTTAAACCTGCAGATGGTGGAAGTAGTTATGGTGTGACAAAAGTAGAGAACGAAAGTGAATTGGAAAATGCAATCACTTTAGCATCAAAACACGGCACTCAAGCATTGATAGATTCTTTTTTAATTGGAAGAGAAGTTACTAATGGAATATATAAGTCGTTGAGAGGAATACATGTTTTACCAATAACAGAAATCGTAACTGAAAATGATTTCTTTGATTTTGACGCAAAGTACAAGGGAGAATCTAACGAAATTACCCCAGCTGAGCTGGAGGAAGAAATGACTGCTAAAATTAAGGAACTGACATTAAAAATTTATGAGATTCTTGATTTCTCAGGAATTGCCAGAGCAGATTACATCATTCATAATGGGGAACCTCATTTAATTGAAATCAATGCTGTTCCAGGACAATCTGCAGAAAGCATTATCCCAAAAATGGCAGCACAGGAAGGTGTTTCACTAAAACAATTGTTTGAAGATGTAATCGAAGTAGCACTTAAAGGCTAGAATCTTGGGGATTTCTCCTTCAAAAATGCAACCAACTTAGCAACAGCTTTTCCACGGTGACTTATAGCATTCTTTTCCGCCATCGACATTTCTGAAAAAGTGATATCAAATCCGTTTGGTTGAAATATTGGATCATATCCAAAACCATCAGAACCACTTTTAGAACGGGTAATACTTCCATCTATCTTTCCTTCAAAGGAGTGTTCTTCACCGTTTAATATAAGGGCAACAATGGTTCTAAATTTTGCTTCCCTATTTTCTTTACCATCTAATTCAGAAAGGATTTTAGTCATATTATCTTCAGCGGCACATTGTTCACCTGCATAACGAGCCGAATAAACCCCAGGAGCCCCATTTAATGACTCTACTTCTAATCCTGTATCGTCTGCGAAACAATTTACATTATAATTATCAGCAACATATCTCGCTTTTTGCAAAGCATTTCCTTCCAACGTTTCTTGCGTTTCAGGCAACTCCACATTGCAACCAATATCTTTTAGTGATACTATTTCAACTCCTTCGCCGAGTAAAGATTTTATCTCGTTGACTTTATTTTGATTGTTGGTTGCGAAAACTAATTTCATGATGTAAAGATAGCTTTATTTATATTCGTGTAAGTTTCTTCCGGTCCAGAAAAATCAAAAAAACAAAGACAACCACAAGGGTTATGAAACTATTCTAGTAGTCTTTAAAATGAATTAACATTATATTTTAATCAGTAACACAACCTACATAAACACATGTTATTTAAATTTATAAAGACAATACAACCAGTTACTTAATAAGTGTCAAATCATTTAATTATTTACCTACTTTAAGCTCTATTAAACTATAACAACACTATCTATTTGCTATAGAATGAAATATAGTAGAATACGTTTCGACTCCTTTGTTTAAAGAAAAGAAATCTGAAGCATATTTTCTTAACTCCGTGTTTGGAATATGTTGATTCTCTAGAAGTTTGCCTATAACTCTTTCGTATTCTTCGTTAGAAAACTCTTTTACTAAATATTCAGGTAGAATTTCATTCATCACTAAATCATCATCACCTACGTCTGAATTACAAACAATAGGGATATTTAAATTCAATATCTCCCCCATCTTGGTCGGTGAAGAAGCCTTTTTAGAGAAAACAGGCTTAATAAAAAACAAAGAAACATCGCTCAATGAAACCACTGTTGGTACCTCTTCTCGATTTGCTGATTGAATAATGATTTTCGAAATGTCAATACCTTTCTCTTTAGCTTTAAGTAAGACCATCTCTTTGGGTTCTCTTGTTATAAACAAAGCTTTTGAATTCTCTTTTTTGGTAAACAAAACTTTCATAAAATCCAACATTTCATCCAACATATACCAAGTACCTATTGAACCTAAATAGGATATTACATAATCTTTTTCTAAAATTCCTAATTCATTTTTTAGCGATTTTACACGATCTAAATCCACTTTAGAAGGGTCAAAATGTGTTTCGTCTGTACAACAAGGAATAACTGAAATCGGAGATTGATTCGGTAATTTCCAGGATTCTATTACTTGTTTACCACAAGCTGTCAAAGAAACTACCGCTTCCGATTCTGTGAGGAATTCCTTTTCCTTCTTTTTAAAGAAATTATAGACTAATTTAAAAACAGGATTTTTAAGGCTCCATATTTTGCCGTCCAATCTTTCATCTGCATAAAAACCGCGCATATCAAAAATAAAAGGAATATTGTTTTTTCTCCTGAATGACAGACCTGCCAGTGCACTAATGTAACTGCGGCAATGAATAATATCTACTTTGCCTTGTTGAAGTTCCTTTTTAACCGCCTTCTTCAATTTCCAAACATCAAAAATAGTAGATAATACGGGTGGCCTTTTCGTATATTTTAAAGGAATCCATTTAATACAGGTTCCTTTCAGCAAATTTTCGATCGTAGTTTTATTGGTAATAAAGTTTTCTTCCTTTTCAAAACTAATTATTGTGTATGCAATTCCTTTCTCAGCCAACCTCAGCAAATAAGGTAAAACCTGAGATTGCCCTAAGGAATCTGTCATTCCGTCATATGAAAGGTAAAGTATCTTCATTTTATATATATTTGAAGTCGCTAATATAAGCAATGAATATACTTACAGTACAAGATTTTCTTTTAGGCATAGTTTATTTGGGTATAATCTATGCTGTAGCTTATGGACTGAGATCACAGCAACAAAAAAAGGGGCTGGATAGTAAATATTTTATTGGTGGACTGACTGCAAAGTTAATTGGAGTTATAGCATTTTGTTTGATTTATGGTCTTTACTACGGCGGGGGTGATACTGTAAATTATTATCTTGGCTCAGTTGCTCTAGTTAACTTAATGACGCAAGATTTTGATGCTTTCTACTCCATTTTAATTGAAAATGATTTATCCGGACAAAACTGGTTTGCTTTTAATAGTGATACGGGATACCCTCCTCACTATATGTGGAAAGATTCTAGCACGTTTGCAGTTTCAAGATATTCCGCCATATTTTGTTTACTAGGAGCAAAAAGCTTCTTAGTTACTAGTTTATTGACGGCATCATTTTCTTATATCGGAATGTGGAAACTGTATCGGTTATTTACCATTAATTACCCTGATGCAAAAAAAGCATTGGCCATTTGTATCTTATTTATGCCCTCATTGTTATTTTGGGGATCAGGAATAATGAAAGATTCTTATGTACTCGGAGCCACTTGCTGGTTTTCTTACAATTTCTATCATGTGTTTATTGCAAGAAAAAATATATTAATAAATGCATTACTTGTGATTATTAATATCTCAATTATCATGACGTTGAAGCCATATATAATCCTCTCTATTCTTCCTGGAGCTTTATTATGGCTAAACAACGCTTATTTAAAGCAAGTGTCTTCCGGTTTTGTAAAAATCCTGGTAATGCCAATAATAGCAGTGATCATTCTTGGTGGTGGGTTTTTCCTTTACAGAAATATAGGCAGTTTAATGGGAGATTATGGAAACATTGATCAGGCTGTAGAAAAAGCAAAAATTATTCAGGAAGATCTGATGCGCGAAGAGCAATATGGAGCCAATCACTACAACATTGGAAAGATTGACGGAACCGCAGCAGGAATGTCTTCTATTGCTCCACTTGCAATATTCACAGCATTATACAGACCTCTATTTTTTGAAATCGGATCACCGTTAATGGTTATTTCTGCATTTGAAAACACCATTCTCCTATTACTCACATTAATTCTCTTCTTTAAAACAAATCCTCGAAAAGTAATCCGCATAATTATTAGCGAACCCTTAATCTTATACTCTATTTTCTTTAGTATTTTATTAGCATTTGGAGTGGGTATGGCTAGCACCAATTTTGGAGCTTTGTCGCGCTATAAGATTCCATTTATGCCATATTATTTCTCAGCTCTTTACTTGGTTTACCATTTAAATACTGCAAAAATATACGTGAAAAAACATAGCTGATAATGTGAATAGTTGCTAATCTTATTGAGTTGGAAATTTACATCCATTTTGAATACCACATCTGAAACATTAAAACGTACCATAATTTGGTCTCGTATTCCTTCCGTCCCATGTAAAAATCTGTCTTTAATTTTGAAATATATTCCCAATTAAAAACACCTTGTTCAGTAATGTTTTTTTCATTAATAAATGCATCAATTCGTTCTTTTAATTCTTCATTCATCCATTTAGCAATAGGAATTGCAAATCCCATTTTAGGACGATCCATCATTTCCTTCGGAATATATTGATGTACAATTTCTTTAAGAATATGTTTTTTTACTCCGCTATGATATTTGAAATTATCAGGCAGGGTAGCTGCCCACTCAATAATGCGATGATCCAAAAATGGTTCTCTTCCTTCCAGGCTTACACTCATAGCAGCTCGATCAACTTTTTGCATAATATCATCTACCAAATACGTTTGGTAATCTATCGCCATCATATAAGCCAATGGAGAGAACGTGTCTTTTTTTAATTCATTACTAATGTATGCGGTATCTAAAACATCTACAGAATCTTTCAAAACTTCTTGAATTTGCTCATCTGTATATTGTTGACTCAAACTCAACATTATTTTTTCGGGAGAAGGATCTGCCAATATTCCCTTTAATTTTTCGTAGCGATTATGAAAATTATATCTATTCTTTAAAATAGGAATATTATTAGAAGGAATCATATTCATTAATCCTGCTAAAGACTTTCGAGCAAAACCGGGTATTTTATTGAGTTTATTCCCGTAACGAATTAAATAATCGTATCTATTATAACCTGCAAATATTTCATCTCCGCCATCAGCACTAAGCGCAACCGTTACTTTTTCTTTCGCCATTTTACTCACCAACGTAGTTGGAAGAGCGCTGCTATCGGCGAACGGCTCATCATAATAATAGGGTAATTCATCAATTAAATCGATTGCTTCTTTTTGCGTACATGCATATTCATGATGATCTGTTCCCAAATGCTTAGCTACATCTTTAGCATAAGGAGCCTCGTTTAAACCAATATCAGGTACACCTATCGTAAAAGTTTTCAACTTATCTGTCCTATCTTTTTGCAATAAAGCGGTTACACAAGCACTGTCATAACCTCCGCTTAAAAACACGCCTACAGGAACGTCCGCAACCATTCTATACTCAAAAGCCGATTGTAATATTGTTTCTGTTCCTGCTTTTGCTTCTTCCATGGAAATATTCTGCTTAGGACTATTGTAAGAATCATAAACATTCCAATAACATTTCGAATTGTGTTTCTTCGTTTTTAAATCAAATAGTAAATAATGACCAGGTTTTAATTTGCTGCAATTTTGAAAAATACAATGGTTTGTAGGTACATTTCCATATTGCATAAAAGCACCTACTGCATCGAGGTTAATCTCTTTTTTAAAATGAGGATGCGCATGAAAAGCCTTTAGTTCTGATCCAAACAAAAATAAACCTTCGTTCCAGTAATAAAAAAAAGGTTTTACGCCTACTCTATCTCTAACACAAAAAACTTCTTGCTTTTCTTTATCATAAATTACGAAAGCAAACATTCCAATAAACCTTTCTAAGCAGGATGCTCCCCACTCAGCATAAGCATGCAGAATCATTTCGGTATCAGAGTTGTTTTCAAAAACATGACCCAACTTTATTAATTCAACCTTCACTTCTTGGTAATTGTAAATTTCACCGTTAAAAGTCAAATACAAATGTGCGAACTTCATTGGCTGTTTAGCGTTCTCCGATAAATCAATAATAGACAACCTTCGATGCCCTAACCCTAACTGAAAATTAGTTTCTGAAATCAACTCTGTTCCAGACCCATCTGGACCACGATGATTAAGTGTGCTGGTCATGTTCTCCAAAATTTCTTTTGACGATTGCTTATTAAAATCAATTATGCCAGTAATACCGCACATTTTATATGTTATTTAATATTAAACCAAGCTTAATTGCCTGACTTTCCCTTGAGAATTGCATTCTTAACTCATTATCCATTTGGCTTTGATCCTCATTATGCATAAACTTATCATATTCATTACAAAGAAAAGCATAAACAGAATTGACATCGTCAAAGATGAATCCAGATCTTGATGCTTTAACAATCTCATCAATAGAACCTCCATCTCCGGGCACAACAATAATTTTTGATCCTGAGCCAATATATTCATATATCTTACTAGCTATTATACCCGCATGACCTTTCCAAGCAACATGCAAAAGTAAATGAGATTCCTTCTCAATTTTTAAAATTTCAGATTTAGGAATTCTTAAAGAAGTTTTATAGTAATTCTCATAACCCTCTAATAATTTTTCTACTCTGGTTTTTTGAGCTAAATCCAAATCAAGGCCTGGGAAAAACAAATTACAGCTTGGTTTTTTTGCTTGAATAAATCTTTTATAAGCTTCTATAAATATAGAAATATCCTGACCATCATAGAGAGTACCTATATATGCTATCTGGAAATGATTTATAATTTTTGATGTATCAGCATAAGGACGAAAATCAGAGGGCTCAAAACCATTGTATATAGCTTCTGAATCCAACCCAACCATTTCTCCAACACTTTTACCTATCGGCATTGAACTAGCCGTAATGTAACTAGCCGTTTTTACCCATTTTTTTTCAAAATATTGTTGATACCTATTTAGAACCTTTTTTATTCGACTTCCAGAAATATTATTAATAGTGCTTGTTGTCCATGCATCACGATAATCAGCAGTCCATGGAATATTATATTTTTTGTTTAGTTCAAAGCCAAATTTGAACTGAATAAATGGATTCCCACTAATAATAACACTGTGAATCTTTTTTTCCTCTTTGATTATTTTTTCTGCTTCAGTTACAAAGTTATTAAATGGACATAGTTTAATCCATACATTCTGAAACACAATTTCAATTAATGAAAGAAATTTTTTAAACAACGTAAGTTTTTTTTGTACATGTAATCGATCTCTTAAGTTTGCAAAATATGGACAATAATGCACTTCATAATTCTCGCGTTTCTCAATTAAAACTTCTTTTGAGGTGGAATAATGACAATCATCAAAAGATTTAACATGTTTTTCCCATTTTCTCGTTATAATTATAGGATAATATCCAGATTTGTTTAAATATTTCGCCCAACTTTCAACTCTTTGAGAAGCCGTTAAATTGCAAGGAGGATAGAAATAGGATATGATTAGTATTTTTTTCAATTAAAAATTAGTATTTCGTTGCAGAATAATGCTAAAGTTATAAAGAGTTTTCAATTACCTTGTTAAATATTGAGCTGTATGTTTTACTTAAATGATGTCATACAAATATTCAAGTTTATTCATTTCGATACTTCTATTACCATATTTCTCAACATTTAGTATAGCATTATCTAATAAATTAGATGGATAATTTGAAATGCTTGTTTCAATAAGCTCCGCTAATACTTCTGGATTATTACCTTTAAACTTAAGACATGTATTGGAAAAGAGGTTTTTATCTAGATGTGGTAAGTCCGAAATTATTAATGGACTATTCGATGCCATTGCTTCTAAAGCAGAGTTTGGAGTTCCGTCACTGAATGGTGTCATTATTGTTAAACTTGCATTTTGAAAATAACACCACATTTCTTTTTGGGTTATAAAATCCAGAATAAGATACCTAACATTTAGCGACTTAGAGAGGTTTATTAACTTTTTTTGAATTTTCGAAGCGTAATCCGAATTATAATTTTTTCCTTTTATAAACACAAAAACATGTGTATTTATAATTTCCTTTTTCAAATATTCAATTGAATCTATTTGTAGATTAATATTGTATATCGGAGAGAAAAACCGAGGTGAAAAAATATACTTTGAAGCTTTTAAAGAAGGGTCTAACAAATCTTTGTTTTGTTTTTGTTGAATTTCCTCAAAATTAATTCCTGTCTTTATCAATTGTGATTTTACCGAAAACATTGCTTTTATGTTTTCTATTTGAAAATCGGATGTAGATGTAACTGCACTAGCTTTTTTGAAAGTATATTTCAAAATATTATATAATATTTTGAAATATACTTTCAAAAAAGCTAGTGCAGTTACATCTACATCCGATTTTCAA
>Ga0181553_10005594_pt1 | contig 10507 bp, 1 predicted proteins | sample 011ome_17_FD_133753 | JGI IMG/M metagenome (GOLD analysis project Ga0181553, IMG submission 133753) | Coastal salt marsh microbial communities from the Groves Creek Marsh, Skidaway Island, Georgia - 011502XT metaG (megahit assembly) | ecosystem: Environmental > Aquatic > Marine > Intertidal zone...
CAAGCGACGACATTGAGGTCGAATCACTCACATCGAAAGATTCACCAGCGTCTGCTTTCGCCTTCAGGGCAGATGCTAGGGAGCTTGCAAATGATGCGTAACCAGTCGCGGACCCAGAAGAAGCGGTCGCGAGCATTGACGATACCTGCACACCTGCTTTAAACACTTCTGTATTGCCCGTCGCGATTGGATCGAGGGTCGATAGATCAACACCAGTCAAACCTAACGCGCTAGTAACGTCCGCGAGAGCCGTCGTTGAATCTGTTCCACTAGCAATCAACGCCTCGACCATCGTGGTCAACGGTGAGACAACGCCGTAGCCATCTGGCGCCTTCAATTGCCCTGTAAAAGCTAAGCCAGTTGACGCATCAGTACCACCGACGACCACAAAATCGCCTGAACCAGTCAAACTCTCGAAAACACCGCCTGTGGCTGTCGCCACACCGGTCGATGAGTCTGAGCCCTCTCGATAGACCGTTGCCCCAACCAAATAACCATCAAAAACTACACCGCCATCACCAGCATCGTCGACTGCCGTCGTTCCACCGCCGCCACAGCCGGCCAGAGGTAAGACTAACAACGCGGGTATCGCGCCTGGATGCTTTAACCCTTCGAGAATTTTCGCAACAGAGCCGGCAAAATCACGACGATTTACAGCAACTTTGGTTGCTCCGGGCATCCGAGAGACCGAGCCGATGTCGTCATCAGCGACCGCAATAACAGAGTGAAGCTGGTGCCCACCGAAAAAGACGTTCACTGCAGAAAGCATTTTTTTACTCAAACCCATTTAGAAACCCCATTTTTTGGTGTCACCGTTCCGTGACTTTGCGGTACCGACCCTACGTGCCAAGTTTAAGGCTCGTACAATATCATACAGATCATTAAGTGAACAACCGCGCTAACTTATATCAGGCAGCACTGTCGCTGTAGCCCAAGAGCCGTCCAAATCGCCCATGGCGACGGCAGTCAACTCAACGTTACCTGTTCCAATTGAGACATCCGCTGACGCGGTCTCTCCCGAGTCATCCACCAACAGGATATCCATATTTTGAGAGGTGCCCAGATATAAAGAAATCATATCAACAATATCCGACACACCGACCACATCATCTTGATTTAAGTCTGCCGCGATTTGACCATACTCCGAAACATCGTTAGGTGAATTCAGATACAATTGTATCGCCGAAACGATATCTGACACGGTGACTATGCCACCAGTATTGGCAACCGAACCCTCAATCGTGTAAGGCCCACCGATGAAATCTGTCAAATCTGCGGTCCCATTATCCGCTGTAGTAAATGTCCCGATCTGCGTTCCATCGGAATCCGATACCGCAAACTCAACACCAGAAATAGCTGGGGAGACAGGCACGTCACCACCATCATACTCGTTCCAAAACTGCACAAGTCCAGTAGACCCAGATCCAACGATCAAGTTGAAGCTCATTTCTGACGACTCAGCATCAGTTCCCTCACCGTCAGTACCAAGATCTGTCGCGACCACTGTTACGGTAGCCGATCCAGTCTGCCCTGCTATCGGCGTTACCTTGATTGACGCTGTCGTCGAATTCACATACGAAATAATAATATTGTCCTGAGGCAATAAATCAGCATTTGACGACGTATACGTTAACAGTCCAATCAGATCGTTGATCGATTCTGAGTCATCATCAAGCGTAAAAGGTCGTGCCGCAGGATTAGCATTCTCGTCGACAGTTAAATTTCCAGGAGATGTGATCGTTGGCGCAAGGTTCACGCCAGCTTCCACATCAGAAATGGTGATCTGATCTGTAGCCGTGTTGACGCCATCACTGACCGCTACCGTCAAAACGATGTCATCGATGCCCTCCGCCGGGAGACTCTGAGCCAAAACAATGGACCCACTGTCAGTGATACTAAAATATCCAGCTGTATTCCCTGATGCTATGCTGAAGTTCAGATCTGAATCCTCATCTGCATCTACTGCCGACGCTGATGCGACCACGCTGTTGACCGAGGCATCCCTCGCAATCAACGCGCTTTCTGCAAGCGTTAACACTGGTACGTTGTCATTCACGTCAGCCAGATTGATCGTAAGAACCGCCTCATCATAACGCTCCGAGTCACCAGTCTCTGCGGCCCGAACGGTCAATCGATATTGTGCTGTCGTTTCGTAATCGAGGGACTGGCCCGAAGCAATCGAGACGCTGCCAGTAGTCGCGTCGATTGTGAATACCGATCCTGTGTTACCCGCCACTATCGTGTGCGTCAACGCATCTGAGTTAGCGTCTGTACCAGTGATGGAAGCGACTACCGTCCCCGCGGCGGCAGATTCAGAAACGCCACTGACGGTCTTCGCGCTAATTTCAGGAACCGCTTCAACAATCGTTGAATCAACAGTCACCACCACCGTTTGCGAATCTGACAATACTCCGTCAGTAGCAGTCACAATGATGGAGACTTCACCTGAATCCTCTTCCCCGATCGCAGCCGACAGATCTGCGTCAGTCTTGACCTGAATCTGGCCTGTCGTGGAATCGACGGTGAAATAATCATTCTCGGCTACCGTGAAGCTCAACGTATCACCGTCAGCGTCAGCGGCATCAATGAATCCGATACTAGCTCCATCATCAGCTAATGACGAAACGAGGAAAGTCTGTCCCTCTTCAATCGCAGGCGTAGAGTCGTTATCAAGGATCGTCAGCGAAACAGTATCAACTTCATAACCATACGCAGCAGTCGCAGTAGCTGTCTTGGTAACCAGATGACTAATCTGCGAAACCTCAGAACCTTCATCTGCAATTGCATCGTTGATCGCTGAAATGATGACATCCTGAGACAACGAATCAGCATCGCTGACTTCAAACAGTAGCGTTTCATTATCGGGAGCGATATCAGATGGATAACTTAGCGTGACTGTCAAATCTTCTGACGGCGCACTGTCCAGTGTGACAGTATATTTTGCGCGAACCGAGTTGATCCCAGAAACCAACGCCTCGCTGAGGCTACTGACGCCACTTAAGGTATCGCCGTTCGAATCAATAAACGATAATGAGGACACGCTAAAAGATGGTAAATTCTCAGTAAGATTAAACTCAATCGGCGCCATGACCAGCCCGTCAAAGGCCGCATTAGACGAAGTGACGGTGAATCCCAATGAACCCGTGTGAGTTCCTTCAGGGACTGAATCTGAAGCTGCCCTCACCGTGACGCTCTTGGAGAGTTCATCTGCTGCGAAAGTGACTGAACTTAAAACCGCTGCATCCGCACTACTAGCAACAACTTGACTATCATCATCAAGATACTCGCCCAAATCATTCCTCTGTATCGCCTGAACTTGATCATCGTTTGAAAAAGCGACAATCACGCTCTCTGATCGATCGTCGCTAGACCCCTCGTCAAGCGTAATGGTAACCACCGATATCTCGGTTCCGTCTGAGGCTCCTTCGACGACCGATGAATCATTATCAGTCGCAAAGGCCGAAGATAGGGATGCGTCAGACGTTTGTACCGTAAAACTCAGTGCGCCAGAAACACCGGACTGGTCTGAAGTGATGCCGTCTGCGTTCCCACTAAAATCATCGAGGTAATAGCCCGACGACACACTGTCGTCGATCACATAGACCTTGATCGATTGCGTGCCACCCTCGGTTCCACCAACGTACTTCGCGGTCGCGAACTGCGACGCGGTAAGCGTTGTGAATGCTGAGTCTGCATCAGCCGACGCACTGATCGTTTGAGTGACGCCACTCGATAAATAGGTAATTGTTCCACCGTTATCGTTATCGTCCGTGTCCTCTACCGTCGTATCCGACACTGACGTCAAGCCAACGTAATATCGAGACACTCCATCCGTCGTGTTTGCATCCGTGACAGAAATCAGGTCTGACAACAAGGTCTCACTCGCGATACCAACGGCCGATGTGATCCCCGTATCACGGACACCATCCGCATAGTTCACGTCAGAAATTTGATCACCAACCTGAACGACCGGGGCGACGTTAAAATCAGTCGTGCCACCGATCATGAGCGTGTAGTTTTGGGAGCTGATGCCAGAATCCCACGTAGCCTCAGCGTTAAATGAGACCTCTGCGTAGTATTGTTTCTGCACATCTCCAGAAATCGTAAAGGACTTCTGAGCCAACGTGGTCGAGGTCACTCCTTCAATCGCTTGGCTAAGATAAGTTACCGTCTGGCCACTGCTACCATCGATGACACGAATATCAAAATATTCACCCACCTGATCTGAGGAATATGCGGAAAAATCTAACGTAACAGTGCCATCTGTTCCGGACGTGAAACTAAACCGGTCAACATCTGTCTCCCGATCCAAGTTCCCATAAAAATTTTGACCCGGCACCAACGCATCAGCGGCTAAAAATGTTCCATTCGACTCTGAACTCGAGTCGTCCTGATTCTCTTCAACCGATCGAACGCTGTAGCTAAAGGCATAGGTTTCCCCGACAGCTTCTGTTGATCCCGAGGTCGCACTGACCTTGAGATAAACCGCCTGTCCTGCCGACGACGGGCCGATTGCTATCTGTAGTGTTGCATCATCGCCGGTTTCGATAGCTGTCGCGATTTCAGTCCCAGCAGCATTGACCGCGGTGATGGTATATGCGTCCGTAAATGAATTTGTTAGCGGACTATCAAACGAGATCGTAATGATTGATGCAGTTGAAATTTCAGAGGGCGGTATCTGAAAAAAATCAACATCGTCTGAGCTACCGATAGCTCCTGTATGGGTGACCGAAGATTCGTAGCTTGAGGTAGCTTGGGACACTAACCCATTAGGTTCTAGCTCGACAGACATAATTATCCCTTATGAATTTCTTGTTGTTCTAAACGCGTAATAAACCAAAACAATCCGTCAACAAGAAGGGGGCCAAAGGCCCCTCCAAGTCAAACGATCTCAACCGCTATGTGTGAGGCAGTTAAATCATCGGCATCAACACCGACAACCAAGATTTGGTTGTCTCCGCCTAGATCAATCAATGCACCGTCAAGCGAACTATTCACAAGATTGAGCACATCAGAAGCGTCTTCGATGTTTGTGTTGCCATTAAGACCCGTCTCTTCATCGATCTGAATCTTGATTGTCTCAAACGAGTCAGCAGTCCCATCATCATCCGTATCTGTACCTGCAGTCACGAAGTCCAATATTTGATCGAACCCGGACTCATCACCAAACACAAACTGATCCAGTGAATCACCCCCGATGAGAACATCATCGGCCCCGGCCTGTCCGGCAATCGTATCGGCAAACTGGGTGCCGCGAACCGTAACAGTTTCCACGACACCAGTCGGTTTCACTGCCTTATCGATATCGATCGTTGGTGCGAGATTGAGCACACCATCGGTGAATTGCAGTGTCTCCACACCAACAACTTTGTTCACGTTACTGGAACTGTCAGTGACGGTAAATCCAGATACCACTTCTCCATCACCGACGGCGTCGGTGGCTGCCGATTCAGTATCGTATGCATCACTGATCGATCCATCAGTGCTCATCACGAAGAACTTAGCGGCTACATCGTATTCCGCTTGCGTCGTCGTACCTGAGTCGTCCGTCACATCGATGTATGTGCCATCAAAGACGGCGACGTCGGCTCCGACAGTCCCATCAGCGTTGACGTTAGCGCCACCGATAAGGGTGTTTGCACCTGCCCCACCAATCAATACGTCAGCACCGTTGCCGCCGGATAGTACATCCGCTTCTGCATCAGTGATGTCAGCGCCGACGAGCGTGTGACCAAGCCCAGCGACAGCATCATCAGTGACGTCAACCGAATAAGAAGATCCCGCGGCCAACTTCACGAACACGCCATCAGATTCACCGTCACCGTCAGCGTCAATTTCCGCAACTTGGTTCGATAGATATTGCACACCGTCATCAAACTGGATTAACTCGATTCCTGATACGGTCTTCTGACCATAGGTATCGTGATTCCATACGCTAGATGTTTCAGTCCAATCCAACCGATCACCTTGCAGAATCAAGATATCGAAATCATCTGAAGAAGCGTCAGTCACCGAATCAGTACCAGACCCCAAGCGAACTTGATCATCACCAGATCCTGTCGAAACCGTATCGTCTCCCGGGCCCGCATCGATCACAACACCAACAGTTGCACTGGACTGATCAATCGTATCCGCACCGAGCGTGCCGTTGATAACAACCTCATCAATCACACCGTCCCGATCGAAATCTATCCGATTAGTTTTAACCGTTGTCGATACCACCGCATCAGTGAACTCGATAACCTCGATCCCAACCAAGACGTCCTTCTGAATGTCCTCGTCTGCATCCGTATACGTCAGAAGCTTGGCTGCCTTAGCGGTGTAGCTGCCTTCTGGAGTTGCATCACTAGTAAACAATGCGACCCCAAAATCAGTAGTACTGCTATGCAGATTAGACTCACTATTCGTCTCAGCGTTGGTCATCAACACACCGCCTGCAGACTCCATGACCCAGACATCTACAATCGAGTCAACGTCGTCGATCGTCGCGTCGATCTCCGCAACGTCTGGACGACGGCGACCCGATGCATCGGGTGCGCCATTCAGTCCGCCGACCAACACATCGTTTCCAGCTCCACCATCGAGGCGGTCACCGCCTGCGCCACCATAAAGCACATCTTTTCCGGCGTCCCCGATGAGTTTCTCGTCAAATTCTGAGCCTGTCAGTGTATCGTCACCCGTCGTACCGAAGACCTGACCTTGATCAGGGAACCCATCTCCATCAAGATCCACGAACACGTTCAAGGATTGGAAAGATAGAGAACTATCGGAAAACTCTACTCGTTCAATACCGACCAAGGTATCGGTTCCTTCACCACCAGCACTGACAGCGACCGAATCCACGATCTGCACAGATCCATCAGAATCAAATGTCGTAGAATTTTCTCCATCAGCGTCAAGGAAAGTGACGGTATAACGTGACTGTATGCCTTCGTATACAGCCACGTCCTGACCAGGATTACCCCAAGGATCGAGCCCGTTGGCCCCACCATCGATGGTGTCATTACCTAGCCCACCGTATATCCGGTCAGCACCGCCACCACCGTTGATCGTGTCGTTTCCGGCACCACCTTCCAGGATATCGCCAAATGAATCGCCACTGAGCGTATCTCCTAAGATTGATCCACGCATGTACAGACCAGTCTCGTTGCCCTCGTGGTCAAACATAGACTCCTGAGTCACTGTGACTTGGATCCACTGATCCATAAATTGAAGTTGTTCGACCCCGTACAGGGTATCCGTACCATCACGAGCTTCGTCAGAATCAGCAACGATAACAGCCACGACCGCGACACCATCGACTGTTCGATCTTCAGTAGTCACTTCGTATTCACTGTAATCTCCAGAGAATACAGCGGTATCGTAACGCTCGTTACCCCAGTCATCGATGCCATTTTTGCCACCGTAAATGGTGTCGTTACCAGCTCCACCTTCGAGCCAATCACCGCCCGCTTTACCGCGAAGGACATCATCACCATCTTTACCCCAGAGATTATCGTCTCCAGCGCCACCGAGAAGCGTCTCACTTGAGAGCGTGCCGTTCACTGATCGCCCGATCTCATTACCATCGGAATCGTAATTAACGTATGTCTCAGCTTGCAACGCGATGAAATCATCCGAGAACGAAATAAATTCCACGTTCGCGACGATATCGATCCCATAACCACCAGCTGCATCTGGCAAGGTATCCTTAATCACTTTGAAGGTTGCCGGAGCGTCGATCTCCGTACCATCCAGATAGGACGATAAGTCGACAGTCACAACGTCATCTACCGTCTGTGTCAAACCTAGATCCGATAGTGCCGTCAAGTCAGACGAATCATAGATTTCAAACCGATCACGATCTCCGTCGTAACGTACTTCGTCTTTGGGTTGCCACGAAATCTGATCCGGGGTGTAACCATCTTCTAAACGTTCACCATCAAATCCGTAAGGCGTTCCGTTGTCGCCTCCATCGATGAAATCATTACCTGCCCCACCGCTGATTCGGTCACCACCAGCACCGGCCACGATAATATCGTTACCGTCACGACCGCGAATCTCATCGTCATTCGATAAATCGAGACCCGCCTCACCATCAACAATACTGTCATCATTGACCGTTCCACGGACCTCACTCCAGTCGACTTGACCGTCCTCATCCCAGTCCTGGGTGTAGACCCTGAGACCAAGATCAATTTCGCTCTCACGGAAACGAATACGCTCGATGCCGACCAGTACATCAGTACCAGTACCACCTAAATCAGCGTCCAGCGAATCAGAGACCGTGTAATAAATCGGTGCTGCGTCCCCTTCGTCGTATGCCCGGAGTGTCGCATCCCAAACGCCATCGGAGTCATCGTCGACATCGCTCTGAGCGCCCGAAATCGTGTATCGACCTTCGATACCATTGTATTCAGCGGTATCGAGATCACGCCAAGGATCTCCCGTATTACCGTTCGCTCCTCCATCGATCACGTCGTTTCCTAGACCACCTCGGAGGTTATCCCCGCCACCGAGTCCGGTTAGGTGATCGTCTCCTTCACGAGCGTTCATGTAGTCGTTTCCGGCCGAACCTTCTAGTTCGTCATCAAATGGCGTACCCTCACTGAAAACCTCATCAATGACACCATCACCGTCCCAATCTCGCTCGTCACGACGTCCACTGAGCTCAAACCAGTCATCGTTAAAACCGATCGCGTCGACATTAATCAGAACATTTGTCCCGATCGAGCCATCTGCACCAACAGGCAGATCGTCGACCGCGTAGTACGCCATCTTGGCTGTTCCACCAGAGTCCTGCTCAGCATCGGCAGCAGAACTATAAGTCTTAAATGAACCGTCTGCGTTCCGAATAGCGAAGCCGTCATCATCAATCCCGACATATACAGAGGTGATCGTGATACGGTCACTCGGCGCATCAAAATTCACTTCGTTCCGTGTTTGCCAGTCATCGTAGTCCTCGCCGATGACCTGCTCTGTCACCGAACCGTCAACGAAATCATGTCCCGAACCAGGACGCATCCAGTCACCTGATGGTCCACCAATGAGATTATCGTTACCGGCACCACCAGACAGATCATTGCGACCGCCGTCACCGATAAGCACGTCCCCAAACTGAGTTCCTTCAAACGAATCTATATCTCCATCGTTATCCCAGTCGCGATACTCAGGAACCAGCACGATATCGTTGTTGTTAGTCTCAGAAGTCGGATCTTCGAACCGAATGGTTTCGATATTGACTAGCGTATTGGTACCGTAGCCGCCGTCGCGGAGGTCGGTCACTCGTACCACCCGATCGCCATCTATGTCCGGCAGTACCTCAACATCAAAGTCGGACTGTCTGCCCACGAATCGGACGGTATCTCCCTCCCACACGTAGCTGTATAGGTCATCGGACGCAAGCCCAACGTACCGGTCATCACCGTAATTTGCCTCATAGGATACAGATTGCAGTCCATCTGAACTCTCTACAGCTGCAGCTACAGCCTTTGTATAGTCATAGCCCGCAATTCCATCACGAACCCATAACGTCTGCGCGGTAGTTTGATTGCCTTCGACATCCCAGAAATCACGGTCATCAAGTTCAAAGAATGGAACCAGATCGTACCGATCAGAGTCGTCACCTGAAGAGAAACGAATCCGCTCAACACCGAAGATCACGTCAGACCCATTCCACCCTTCTCGAGTATCAGTGACTAAGAAATATTCTGGAGGATCATTTGGTCCGTCGGTACGGTAATCGCGGTCAGCCGCTGGATCGTAGCGAAGGCCAGTAGCATCCCAAACATTGTCGCTATTAAGGTCAACATCAGTCTTCGCTTCAATAGTGAAGAACCGCGACTGCCCGTTGTATTCAACTTCCGAGTATGAGTCATAAAGCGCGTCTCTATCGAGGTCTAGAATAGCTCCAATAGACAACGTACCGAAGAAATCCGGGCCGATCACGACATCGTCACCGCCGCCCGGTTTAATGTTATGTTTTTCTGTTTCTTCTGAAACAATCCGATCGTCCAAGTCTGTACCGGTAAACGAACGTGTCCCGCTATCCCAGATTTCCTCACGGACAGATAACCAAACGGGTTCCCACTCTGCGAAGGACACCCGATCGATTCCGCTCAAGAAATCAACATCACCCGTGACGGAGTCAGTGACGAGGAACCCACTCTGATCAGCCAAATCGCTATAGATCGAACCGAAGCCAGCGTTAAACAAACCGATCTGCTCGGTTGTAAGATTATCAACAAACTCAACATCGAAACGATCGGACTCAAGACCCCGATAAACAACTTCATCCGCATCATCCCATGCATCCTCAAGATACACGTCAAAGAGTGGACCTAGTCCCTTGGTACCGTTACCGATGTAGACATCGTTTCCGGAATCTGCCCAGAAACGATCGATTCGGGCAGAACCGTACAGAACATCTGTCTCAGCGGTCCCACGAATGTTATAACCATCAAATAGCTCCTCGCCAGATCGCGAATTAACTTCTACAAATCGGCCTAAATGAATGTCATCTTCGGCG